>Ga0209517_10000775_pt1 | contig 52652 bp, 49 predicted proteins | sample PeaSoiMetSII2010_FD_187695 | JGI IMG/M metagenome (GOLD analysis project Ga0209517, IMG submission 187695) | Peat soil microbial communities from Weissenstadt, Germany - SII-2010 (SPAdes) (version 2) | ecosystem: Environmental > Terrestrial > Soil > Wetlands > Peat | place: Germany...
GCCCTCGCCAAAGCCAAGGCAGCGTACCAGGATTTCCTCACCCTCTGGAAAGACGCCGACCCCGACATCCCCATCCTGAAAGAAGCCAAGGCGGAGTACGCAAAGCTGCAGTAGCCGGTCGGTAGCCGGTCGGGCATGAAGCCGCCGGGTTGTGTTGGCTCGGCGATGGCCGGTCCAGCGACCTCCAAAGTACTGCCACAAAGAACGAAGGCCGGGCATTCCGGAGACTGCTCTCCGGTTTGCCCCGCCTCGTCTTCCCTCAACTTGGAGCGTCAGTCCTGCCCAGTCTCCAGACTGGGAAGGATCTATGCTGGCGGCATAGATCCTTCGCTCAGGATGACGGTTATGAATTGTCTAACGCGGACCCTGGGTTCCCTGGTTAATTGCCCGCGTTCGAATTCGTGGCCGTGGTGGTCGGCGCCGCAGCCGGAGCGGTTGTGCCGTACCGGGTCAGCCGCGGGAAGAACGGCGTAACTTCAAACGGCATCTTGTCCCGCGCCGAGGTGATGGCGACCGGAGCCGTCTTCACCATTTCTGCCTTGTCGTCCCACGGATTGATCTTCACGCGCCCGCCCAGAGGCAGGGCCGCGATCTGGTCCAGCTTGTTGTTGTCGAGTGCCGGCCCTTGCGTCGACAGCGCCGACAAACGAGTTATCTGGCCGCCCTCCGTCAGGGGATTGCCCAGGTGCGTGGTCAGCAGCGCGTTCAACTGCGTAGCGCGCGCCTGCAGCGCCTTCAGGAACAGTCCTACGTTGTCCAGCTTCTGCGCGTAAGGAGAATTCTTCAGCAGTTCCAGCGCCTTCTTGTCCGCCGCCTGCTCCTCTTCCGGGATGTGCTTGAAGCCCAGGTTCTGGTAGGTGGCATCGTCAGAGAACAACATGCGGTCGTTGAAGGCATACTTCGAGCCCAGGTTGTGGCCGAGCACGATGTGCGCCAGTTCATGCGAGAGCACAGCCGCCAGGCTGGCCTCGTCGGGCAGCACATCAATCAGCCCGCGGCTGATCACGATGGTGTTGCCCACGCTGAAGGTTTCGAGCGGCGCCGTCAGCAGCACGCGCGTGCGCACCGGCCGCGGCAGATCAATGTTGTTGGTGACTTCCAGGTTGTTGACCACGGTCTGCAGAATGTGGTCGACGTCGCCCTCGGGAGCCAGCAATCCCGCTTCGGTCAGGCGTTCCACCACGTTGTCTTCCGCCTGCTGCTGCCATACCCGTTCGGCCTGCAGCGGCGAAGCATCCTGCGCGGTCGGACTGTCGTCTTTCACGCTGTCCACCCGGATCTGCGTCAGTTCGTCGTCCTTGCTGCCTTTCTTCAGGTCGTAACCCCAGATGCGGGTTTGCGCCTTGAACGCCATCTTGTTCTTCACTCCCGCGCTGAAGTCGCCCTCTTCGCTGTAGATGTAAGCCGGCACCCAGTAGCCCGGAATCAGGTTCAGCCGCCAGCTGTCCATGTGGAAGAAGTAGGAATTGCGCGGCGCCGGATAGTAGGTTCCGTTCAGGCGCACGATGTTGAAGTTCTGGTCTTCCACCCAGATCCGGCCCAGGAAACGGCCGCGGCCCGAGTTCTTCTTGGGGGTGACGTCAAACACCAGGCAGCGCACTTCGCCCAGGAACTCGCGCCGGACGTAGCGGAAGTCGTAGTGTTCGCGGTCGAAGTCGGTGCGGTCCGCATACACCATCCAGGAAAATCCCAGGGGCTGGTACTGGACCTTGTAGAGCTTCTCGAAGCCGCCCAGCAGCCGGGTCTGCATGCTCTTGGACTCTTCGTCTTTCAGGTAGTCCTTGCGGTCCACGGTCTCGCCCATATCCATGCGGCCAAGAAAATAATGATCCTCGCTCGGAACCGGGCCCAGTTGTGCGTCGCTGGCCAGATTCTGCAGGTAGGTCTCGACCACCGGCGTGCGGTTCGAAAGCATCTTGATCAGGCCGTGCTCGCGTTCGATGAACAGATTTACCACCTGGTCCATCGTAGTCGGAGCCGGCGTGGCCGGGACCGGTTCGGCGGCTGGCTGCGGTGCGGGCGCCGGGGCTGGTTGTGCGGATGGCGCCGGCTGTGCCGCCGGTGCTGCCGGCTGTGCCGGTTGTGCCCTCTGCGCCGCGTCCGGCGCGGGCGGCTGTGGCAGCGGCTGTGAATCCGCCGCCTGCTGCGCGGCTGCGCTCATTGATCCGATGAAGAACATCCCGAGCAGAACCGCCGTAAGAACTGAATTCCAAGTACGCATAACCCTTATCTCCAGGTTTCAGTGACCCAAGTTCGTGTCTGACTCACTGCTCAACTGCACTGTCTACTTCGCCAAACTTTTTTCGCGCTGTCTTCGCGCTGGCCTCAGTAGGCCATCTGGAATTTCACGTGCACGATCGCGACTGAATCTACCGGCTGCCCGCTGCGCAGCGCTGGCTTAAAACGGATCAGCTTGGCCGCTGTAATCGCAGCCTCATCCAGCCCGTGTCCCAGGCCGCTCACTACGCGATTCACCTGCAGCGTTCCGTTCGCTCCAAAACTCATCTCCAACACAACCTCACCTTCGATCTTCAGACTGCGGGCTTCGGCGGTGTAGACCGGATTGGGCTTGAACGTGATCTCTACTGGCATGGTTGGCCCGGCATCCACCGGCACGATCTTCGGTCCCTGATGCACTACCTGTTCCGACCCAAATCCGCCGGTCTGAACCTGGCCGCCACCGCCCTTGGGCGCGGTTGCGACCCCGGTGCCAAAATCGGCGCTCGCCACCGTACCCTTAATTCCTTTTGCCCCGCCGGATCCGTTGCCTTGTCCCGGACCTGCGGGCGCGTCAAACGATCCCAGCGAGGCGGCGTAAAGTTTCGCCCCCTGTTTGCCCGTTCCCGGCAGTCCATTGGGATCGCCAAACCCTCCCGTCTGCACTTGATCGATCGGCGCCTTTACCGTCGGGACCTGTGAGCTTCCGGTCGGCTGAAAATCTCCGGTATGAACCAATTGCGGGCGCGCCGCGGTCGCAATCTTGATCTGCGGCGCCGCGAACTGATTCACCACGACCTTCGGTGCCTCTACCGGTTGCGGCGCTTCCCGCCGCAACTCGTGCGGTACTACCAGTTTGGGCTGCTCGAACTCCGTCGCCTTCACTATCGGCAGCGGCCGGGGCCTTTCCTCGACGGGTTTCGGCTTGATCGGTTCCGGCTCCGGGCGCAGCGACGGCATGGGGATCAGTTCCGTCACGTGGTAGGTCTCCAGCTGCAGCTTTTCCGGCAGCAGCAGGCTCAGATTGATCAGCATCAGCACAGCCAGTGTCACCAGACCGTAGCTGGCGGCCATCGCCCTCTTGTTGACCTTGCGTTCAGGCAGTAGTCCGAGTTGAAATCCGCGGTAAGCCGTCGCCATGCAAATTCACTCCAATTGGGACCCGGCAGGGGACTACGCCAGGGCTTGGAGATTTAAAAATACGGGAGTTAGGACAGGGGGTAAACGTGTCAACGGCTCTTGACCTTCGGTAACTGAAGATACGTCCTTTTGTGAAACTGGCCCAGAACGGGCGCCGGAGGCGACATTCCGCCGATCAATTTCGCGCCGGCCGGACGAAACAGGCAAGAAACACAAAAGTATCGGGAGAAAAAGTGGCTCAACGCTTGTGGAAAATTCCCCTGCGCCGTGCTCCCGCTGGGTACCGGCAAATGTCGTTACGAAAGCGTTAGACGGGAGGGGGTTTCTGAACGTCCTCGGGGACTTTCTTGGCGTCCTTCGCGGCTTTTCTCAGCGCCCTTTGCGGTCAATCGTTCTTGCCTACCGACCGCCGTCGCATCCGCGCGAAATGCGCAAAAACCGGAATTCCCGCCAGGATGACCAGTACGCCATACCCCGAGTTCGGCCAGTCGTTCTTGAACGTGTAGCACAGCAGCGCCGCCGCCACTGCCACGAACACCGCGGGTACCACCGGATATCCCCACATCCGATAGGGCCGCGCGGCGTAGGGCTCGCGCCGTCGAAACACAAAAATCGTGCTGCCCGCGATCATGTAAAACAGCCACTCGGCAAAAATCGCCAGCGAAAACAGCTGCCGGAAATTTGCCCCCAGCAGCAACAGAACAATCGACAGCGCCGCCTGCACCATGATCGCGACCGACGGTGTGTGAAACCGCGGATGCACCTGGGCCAGCGCGCGAAAGAAGTATCCGTCACGCGCCACCGCAAACGGCACGCGGGCTCCGCTCATGATCGTGCCGTTCAGCGTAACCAGCATCGAAAGCGCCATGCCTGCCGACACGATCCCCGCACCCATGCGTCCCATCACCAGCGCCACTGCATCCGAGGCCGGCCGAGGCGAAGCTGCAATCGCGCTCGCTGGCAACACGTACTGGACCGCCGCATTCATCAGCATGTAGAGCACGCCCACTGCCGCCACGCCAGCAATCAGCGCAATCGGAATGTTTCGCTCCGGGCGCTTCACTTCGCCCGCCACCATGTTCAGATCGTTCCACCCGTCATAGGCCCACAGCGCCGCGACCAGCGCTGCCATGAAGCCGGCGATCCCGCCTTTCGCGCCAGCGAACGTGCTCGCGAAATTGCTCCATCCTCTGCCTGCGACATTTCCCGCTCCGCTGAAGCACACCAGCACGATTCCCAGGATGATCGCGATCTTCAGCAGTGTGAACACCAACTGGAACTCTCCCGCCCTCTTGATGCCGAGATAATTCAGAAACGAAATCAGGATGGCGGCGGCGATGGCAACCAGTTGTCCCCAGGTCACGCCAAGTGGCGCAGAAATAACGTTGGCCGAGAAGAAAGAGAAAACGGGAAACGTCGCCAGAATCCTTACCAGCCCGGTGACCACCGTCGCCACTGAAGCCGGTTTCGCCACCACGAACCAGGTCCAGCCATAGAGAAACGCGGCCAGCGGCCCGTACGCGTCGCGAACGTAAACATACTCTCCGCCCGCCTGCGGCTTCATCGCCCCCAGTTCGGCGTAAGTCAGCGCCCCGAAAAAAGAGAGCAGGCCGCCCGCGATCCATGCCAGATAAACGAGTCTGGCCGACCCCACGGCCTGCATCATCTCCGAGGGAACGAGAAAAATCCCGCTGCCGATGATTGTTCCCACGACCACGGCCGCAGCGTGACTCGCGCCCAGTTCGCGGGAAAGCTCAGGACGAGAAGTGGCGATCTGGGGCATGGTGGAAGTCAGCTAGTATACGCGAGGGCAACGCTCTTACAGCAGAGTCAGCAGGTTCGGAGCGGCGGGTTCTCAGGTCCTAGGCTTAAGCTTGCCTTTGGTGGAAATGGCTGTGCCACCTCGAGTAAAGTGGCTTGCTATGGAGCAGCCTGTTATGTCGGACCTGTTTCCTCCAGGTTTTCCAACTGAGTTGGTGACCACGGCATTTGTGGTCGCTAAAGAAGCGGCATGGCGCCCAGCCCTGGCGGTTCGCTCAGTCGAATGGTTCGGTGCGCACGGGTACGCCGTGCTCGGAACGGAACTTTGGCTTCCCAAAGGCGCGTCGATTCAGAGCTTGCCCTGCTTCCAGAGCGTGAGCCGCAAAAACGATGAATTGTGGGATTCGTTCGTGGCCCGGGCAGCGACCGAGACATCGGCCTATCTTAGATCCTTTGCGCATAAATTCGCCCAGGAAGGTGATGTGTACGTCAACGTGACCTGGGTGAACGAGACGGAATTCCTGAACCTCGATGTGAAATGATCTATTCTCGCGTTTTCGTCATAAGCAGACTTACCCCATATCCCACCCCAAACGTCACCGCCGTCCCGATGAGCACCCACCACGTCCACGGCACGCGGGTCCATTGCCACAAATACAATTCCACTGCAAACCCGCACACCATCCCCGTCATCGCCCCCCGCTGATTCGCCCGCCGCGTCAGCACGCCCAGCAGGAACGCACCCAGCAGCGCTCCGTAGGCCACCGACGCGATCTGCAGTCCCACTTCCACGACGCGTCCCGCTTTGTGCAGGGCAATAACCGCCAGCGCGAACAGAACGCACGCCCACAACACCGTCGCCAGCCGCGAGAGCCGCATCCTGGCTTTTTCATCGACCGCGGGCCGCAGCCAGACATAAAAATCCAGGATCGCGCTCGACGACAGCGAATTCAGCGCCGCGCTCAAGTTCGACATGGCCGCCGCGAGAATCGCCGCGATCAGCAGCCCGGAAACTCCATGCGGCATGCGGGTGACGATGAACGTCGGATAGATCCTGTCCGGTTTGCCAAACACCGCCGAGGGTACGCGGTAATACGCCCACAGCAAGATGCCCACAGTCAGAAACAACGTAAACTGAGCCAGAACCGCCACGCCGCTCGAAATCAGAGCCGCGGCAGATTGTTTCCGTCCGCGCGCTGCCAGCAGCCGCTGCACAATGAGCTGATCGGTGCCGTGACTGGCCACCGTGAAAAACGTCCCGCCGATCACTCCCGACCAGAACGTGTAAGGAATCCAAATGCTTCTCGTGAAATCGAATACCTGCAGCTTGCCCGCGCCGGCGGCCGCCGCATGAATCGCCGCCCATCCTCCGGGCACGAGGTGCAAAATCGTCGCCATCCCCACCAGCGTGCCGCCTACATAGATCACCGTCTGCACCACATCGGTCCAGATCACCGCCGCCAGTCCGCCCTCAAACGTATAGATGAGCGTCAATAAAGTGATCATGGCAATCGATGCCACCTCACCCGTCCCCAGGGCAATCGAGACCACAATCGAAACCGCATACACGCGCACGCCTTCCGCCGCCGCCCGCGTCAGCAGAAATAAACCGGCGGTCAGGGACCGCAGTCCACGCCCGAAGCGCCGCTCGATCAGCTCATAAGCCGTGTAGAGATCGCCGCGGAAGTAGTGCGGCAACAGCACCAGGCTGATGATGATGCGCCCCACCACGTAACCCATGACGACCTGCAGGAAGGTGAAGTTCGTGTCATAGGCCAGCCCGGGAATGCTGATGATGGTCAGCGTGCTGGTCTCCGCCGCGACGATCGAGAGCGCGATAGCCCACCAGGGAATGTCACGCCCGGCTAGAAAGTAGTCGCGCAGCGAACGCTGCCGTTTGCGGAAGCTCAACCCGAACAGCGTGATCCCCGCCAGATACAGCGCGATGATGGCAAAATCAAAACGGTTCAGGCCCATGCGTAGTGTTGCGCAAAGAATCTCCAATTATGCAGGGATTTCATCCTTTGCGCGAGTGCGACTGACACTTAGCCGGATTGCCCCTGCAAGAACCGGCCACTGGCCAGTGATCACCGATCACTGACCACTGGCCCCTGACGCTTGACCCCGCTGTGTTACAACTAAGCCGTGCCCTACTATCTAGGCATTGATGGCGGCGGTACCAAGACGGCCTGCGCCGTGGGCGATGAATCACGGCTCCTCGCCACGGCCATTGCCGGCCCCAGCAACATTGTCCGGGTTGGCGAATCCCAAACTCGCGCGTCGCTTGAACAAGCGGTCCACCAGGCCTGTGCTGCCGCGGGCATTACGCCCGCCGAAGTCGTGCGTACTTGCATCGGCGGTTCCGGCGCGGCTCGTCCGGAGTTGGCCGCGAAGGTCCGCCAGATTCTTGCGGCCATTCTGCTCACTCCCATTGACGTTGTCGGCGACATGCAAATCGCCCTCGAAGCCGCCTTCGACACCGGTCCCGGCGTCATCGTGATCGCCGGCACCGGCTCGATCGCGTACGGCCGCGACCAGCAGGGAAACACAGCCCGCGCCGGCGGTTGGGGTTTCGCCATCGGCGACGAAGGCTCGGCTCACTGGATCGGCCGGGCCGCGGTCAGCGCCGTCTTGCGCGCCGCAGATCGCAGCGCCCAAGCACCGGAGAATTCCACAGCGCCCGGTTCCTCGCTCGCTGCCGCACTGCTGCAAGCGTGGAATGTCGCCTCGCTCCCCGATCTTGCCCGTGCCGCCAACGCCATTCCTCCGCCCAATTTTGCGGCGCTGTTTCCCGCCGTCGCCGCCAGCCACGACGATCTGGCGATGCAGGTTCTGACCCGCGCGGGCGGGGAACTGGCGCAGGTCGCCGCAATTGTAGCCCGGCGTCTGTTCCCCGTGGGCGAGATCGGGACCGTCCCGGTGGCCATGATTGGCGGCGTCTTTGGTCACGCTCCGCTGGTGCGCCAGGTTTTTTACAATGAGCTGCGACGACTCGCCCCCCGGGTCGAAATCAATCCGCAGGTCGTCGAGCCGGTCGAAGGCGCGCTGCGCTTGGCCCGCAGAGCGGCCAGACTCTAGCCAAGGTAGAGAAAAACGAGATCCCCGTTGGAATCTGTGTCGTAGCTCGATCGCATCCTGGAGAGTGGAAGACAGGGCTGCCCCAAGCCGCGGAGCGGCGATAGAATACAGCCCACGGCGCAAGCCGTGGGTTCCAAGCGGGAAATGGGCAAGCCCCGGGAGGGGCGAAAGAAAAGCTACGACACAGTCCCCGTAGGGACATCACACCACCAAACGGATGAGCCTCGACAAAGACGCAACTCCATCCACTCCTGATTCATCGACCGCGGCAGCAGCGGAGGCCCCCGCTCGTACCGAAGACCTCGTCCTCGCCGCGCTGAAGACTCGCGATCTGCCTTCCGACGAAATCGAACGAATCGCCAAAGATACGGCACTGATGAAATCGCGCAAGGTGCGCCTCGCCCTGGCCGCGCATCCCCGTGCTTCGCGCCGCCTCACGCTGCGCCTGATCCGCGAACTCTACACCTTCGATCTGATGCAGTTTTCCGTGATGCCCGCGGTCGCCGCTGACCTGAAACGTGTCGCTGAAGAACAACTGGTCGTCCGCCTCTGCTCCATCACGCTGGGCGAGCGCCTTTCGCTGGCGCGCCGTTCCTCCACGCTCGTGGCCGGCGCCCTGCTGCTCGACAAGGAATCACCCGTCTGGCAGGCTGCACTGGATAATCCGCGCCTCACCGAAGCCGCCATCTTCAGGGCGCTGCAACATCCCAATGCCGGCGCCGCTTTCGTCGAAGCCGTCTGCCATCACGCGAAATGGTCGGTGCGCTCCGAGATTCGCCTTGCCCTGCTGCGCAACCCGCACACGCCGCTGGCCCGCGCCCTCGAATTCGCCCGCCGCCTCTCGCCCACGCAGTTGCGCGATGTCCTTCACAACTCGCGTCTGCCGGAGAAGACGAAGGCTCATTTGCGGAAGGACCTGGAAAGCAGAGGAAGAAATTGTTGATCGTTGGTTTTCGATCGCCGATTGAAAACCTGATGAGATTAGATTTTCGATCATCAATCAACAATTCAACAATCGCAAATCGCAAATCGCAAATCGGAAATCGGAAATCGGAAATCGGAAATCGGAAATCCCTATCCCACCTTCTCCCGCTTCCCATGGAGCAATTCCAGTACCGCGGCGTACAGCCGATTGCGGGCTTCGTGGCGTTCGTAGGCGCGCGTGATGTAGCGCACCCGCACTTCAATGCCGCCGCCCGTCGGCTGCACATGGATTGCGGGTCTCGCGGACAAGGCCTGCACGCGATACTTCGAAGTTGCCTGCTGCCACTCCGCTTCAGCCTTGCCGACATTCGCCCGAGTTTCTTCTTCCACCAGTTTCTGGATGCCGTCCACGATCGGATAAGGGTCCTGCCCCGGCGGAATCTGCACCTTCAATTCGTCCCACATCCATTGCCCCGAGGTAGTGAAGTTAAAGAAATGTCCTTCGATGGCGAAGCTGTTCACAAACGAAACTCGCCGTCCCGTGGGATGGCCCGAGTCGGTCCAGTTGCCGGTCTCGAGCAGCACCGTCTTCAGCAACCCAACTTCGACTACTTCTCCGCCCACGCCGTTGATCTCGACCCAGTCGCCTACCCGGATGCCGTTACGCCCCATCAGCACGAACCAGCCAAAAAAGGCGACGATGAAGTCTTTCATCGCCACCGTCAACCCGGCGCCGGCCAGGCCGAGAACCGTCGTCGTCTGCGTGGGCATGCCGAAGATGACGAACAGGATCACCACCGCACCCACCGCTTCCACGGCAAATTTCACCACGGCGCGCAGTGTGTCAATGCGCTTGTTCTCAGCCGCCATCCCGGTGAAAAGGTGGTCGATCAGCCGGTGCGCCGCATACACCGCCGCGATCACCAGCAGGATCCAGAGCAGCGCCGCGATCAGGTTGTGCAGTGCCGCTCGCTCGCGGGTTTCAGCCAGCACGATCCAGTTGGCGTAGATGTCGCTGAGATCCTGTTCGTCCTGCAGCCGCCGTCCCCGGTCGGCCAGGTTCTTCTGGTCGAGCGTGTACTGCCTCAGCGCATCCAAAGCCGCCTTGGCCGACGCTTTCGACTCCTCGCGGCTCGCCGCCTTTCCGCCGCTGGCGAATCCCTTCGCCTGCTGCTTGGCGGCTTCGCGGTTCTCCTTGTCCTTTTCGACCTGCGCCGCCAGATCGTCGTGCCGCTTCTTGAGGTACGCCTGTTTTTCGACCGTCTCGTAGCGGGCGGCTTCGAGCGAAGCCGCCTTCTCGCGCAGCGCCTGCCACGCCCGGAACACGCTCAGCAGCGTGCGCGCCTGGTAGTCCTGTTCGTGGGGATTCACCGCCGAGCCGGCGGTCGCCGCGTTGTGGTCGCTGGCTTCATGCTCCGCCTGCAGGCGCTTGATCTTTGACTGCGGATCACCTCCGGCCTGTTCCAGTTCCCCCGTCGCGTCGTCCAGCTCGTCCTGGTCCAGATCCATCTGCGCCTTGGCGACATCAATCTGATCCTGCAGGTTGTCTTTCTGCGATTCGGGCGCCGAGGCAAGCTTTCGGGTCAGGAGCGTGATGTTTTCCTGATCATCCTTGATCGTCTGCTCCGCCTTGGCTTTGCGAGCCGCAATCTGCTTGGCTTCCGGCGAAAGCGGCGGAGGATTCTGTTCCGCCGTACGCAGGGCGTCGAAAAAAGCCAGATCGACTTCGTGATCCGCGACTTTTTCTGCGGCCTGCGCCAGCGCCTGCTCTTCCGGGGTGCCGGCCATCGCCGCCATACGCCGCGCTGTCTCCAGGGGACGCTGGTCCACCAGCGGATGCTGCGCCGCCGGCGCTTTTCGTCCCAGCAGTTTCCTGCCGGGTGTTGCCGCCGTCTCCTCATTCGCTGGCAGTGCTCGGGTCTCGACCAAGGCCAGGATCGCGGCCGCCACCAGCAGAAGCAGAACGATTGCAGTAATCCATTGTCGGATTTTCATGATCGAACCACTGTAACAAGAAATGTACTCTGCCCGCGACGGCCACACGTCGGTAATCTGCCCCGTGGTCGTTCGCGCCCCTAGAATCGTGCCATCAGCTTATGTTCGAATACCTGCAAGCCATTCCCGATGAGCCGTGGAAGCCCGTCTCCCGCCCGGCGCTGGTGGCGTGGCTGATCTTCTACGTCGTATTCCTCGCCTACGCCTTCTCCGCCCACGGCGCATTTCTTTTCATTGACAACGCCAACCTGGTCGTCCACGAAGGCGGGCATAATCTGTTCGGCTGGTTTGGCCCCACACTTTGCCTCTGGGGAGGCACGCTGCTGCAGTGGCTTGTCCCGTTTCTCCTGGCCGCGTACTTCTTCACCCAGCGCCACACCACCGGCTTCGTCTTCTGCTTGTTTTTCTTCTTTGAGAACTGGCTCTACACCGCTACCTACATGGCCGACGCCCGCGCCCAGGCACTGCCGCTGGTGACAACCGGTGGTTCCGATTTCGTCGAGCACGATTTCTTCGCCATCTTCTCCAGCCTCGGGGTGCTCAACTACGACACGAAGATCGCGATGGTGGTGCGCATTTTGGGTTGGTGCGGGATGATCGCCGGGGTCGGATGGTTGGCTTTGCAAGGGAGGAGGGAAAGAGAGCGTGCCGCCAGTTGATCAATCGGCAATCGTAAATCGGCAATCGCAAATTCAATCAACAATCAAAAATCATCGATCGACAATTACCTACGGCACCCAATCCGCAACGAAAATATTGGTCTCGTGCGGCGCCTTGGCGTTACGGTTCGACGCCCACACCAATTTCTTCCCGTCCGCGGAGAACATGGGGAATCCGTCAAAGCCGTCGCTGTAAGTCACGCGCTCCAGTCCGCTGCCGTCGGGATTGATCAGCCACAGCTCGAAATTTCCCATGCCGCCGGTGGCGTGCGTCTCAGGATCGTAGTTCGACGAAAAAATAATCTTCTTACCATCCGCCGTAAACGCCGGGCCGAAACTCGCGGCGCCCAGATTCGTGATCTGCCGCTTGCCGCTGCCGTCGGCTTTCATGATCCAGATTTCAAGCGACGTCGGCCGGATCAGGTTCTGCGTCAGCAGTTCCTTGTAGTCGGCGATCTCCTGCGCGGTCTTGGGATGGTAGGCGCGATAGACAATCCACTTGCGGTCGGGAGAGAACGTGGGCCCGCCGTCGTATCCCAGTTCGTCGGTGAGTTGCCTGACGTGCGTGCCGTCGGCATCCATCGAATAAATGTCGAGGTCGCCGTGGCGCACGGAAGTGAAAACAATTTTCTTGCCGTCGAGTGAGATGGTCGCTTCGGCGTCGTAGCCGGGCGTGGTCGTCAGTTGCTTCAGGTTCGAGCCGTCGGGGTTCGCCGTGAAAATGTCATATCCCGCATACACCGCCCACACGTACCCCTTGGAAAAATCCGGGCGCGGCGGGCACTCCGGGCTGGCCAGGTGCGTGGACGAATAAAGAATCTTCTTGCCATCAGGATAGAAATAGCTGCACGTGGTGCGACCCTTGCCAGTGGAGACCATGTGCTGGTCGCTGCCGTCAATGTTCATGATGAAAATCTGGTCGCACTTCACGTCGCCATGCGACGACTGGAAGATGATTTTCTTGCCGTCGGCGGAAAAGTAAGCCTCCGCGTTCTGCCCGCCGAAGGTGAGTTGATGCACGTTCTGCAGATGTTTTTCCTGCGGCGTGGCGAGATCAGGCGGGTTGGCGCTTTGCGCGCGTGCGCCCGGCAATGCGGCAACGGCGAGCAGACTGGAAACGACGAGAGCGAAACGAACGCAATGCATAGGATGGCCGCTAGTGTACAGCAATTGTTGATCGACGATTGTCGATGGACGATCGAGATCTCGGCGCCACGCGTTCTTCGATCCACCATCAGAAAGCGAATCAGCTATTTCCGAAAGTGATTCTGGATTGCCTCCGCCTGCGCCCGGGTCACGACCGCCGACAAGGCAGCCGCGTCGGCCTGTTTCACGGCCTGCACGCTGCCGAAATGTTCGAGCAGGCGCCGGGTTGTGCTCGCGCCCACGCCGGGGATCTCCAGCAGTTCGGTTGAGCGGTCGCGCATCTGCCTCCGTTTGCGATGAAACGTGACGGCAAAGCGATGCGCCTCATCGCGAATCATCTGAATCAGATGCAGCACCGGCGAGTGATGGTCGAGCGCGATCGGATCGCGCTCCTGCCCGTAGACATAGAGAATCTCTTCACGCTTGGCGATCGCGGCCAGAGGCTGGTTGATGATCTCGAGCGATTCCAACGCCTCGGCGCCGGCATGAAGCTGGCCGAGTCCGCCGTCAATCAGGACAAGGCTGGGCATAGGTTTCTTTTCCTCGTGCAGCAGGCGCTTGTAGCGGCGCGTGACCACTTCGCGCATGGAGGCAAAGTCGTCCACGCCCTCGACGGTGCGGATGATGAATTTGCGGTAATCGGACTTCTTCATCTTGCCGTCCTCCCAGACCACCATCGAGGCGACCGTCTCTGCGCCCTGAATGTGCGAGATGTCGAAGCATTCGATGCGCTTGGGCAGTTCGGGCAGGCTGAGCGCTTCCTGCAGCTCTTCCTGAATCCGGCGGGCGTTGGGCTTGAGCACGCGGAAGCGCTGATCGTAGGACTGCTTGGCATTGTTCCCGGCCAGGTCAATGAGCGAGCGCTTGTCGCCGCGCTGCGGAACCAGAATGTGCACGCGTGTAGCGCGGGCGCCCTCGCCCGCGTGCTGCTCAGCGAGCAGATCTTCCAGTTCTTCGCGGTCTTCGAAATCAACCGGAACGTACAAATTCCGCGGCACATAGGGCTGGCCGATGTAGAGCTGTTTCAGTAGGGCAGAAAAGAATTCGCCGGGATGAAATTGCTCATGTGGGGACGGGCGCATTCGTGAGCCTGCCCTGAGCGAAGTCGAAGGGTCCTTGCCGAGCGGAGCTCGGCTGGGGGTTAGGTTGGGCGCATCGGCGCTGACGGCTAGATGCGCTGGCGAGCTTTGCTCGCCTGGACGGGCGAATGCGCCCGTCCCCACATGGTCTGTAATGAATTCCGGCAGATCTTCCCAGAAAAACTCCCTCCGGTCCACCATCTTGCCGCCACGCATGTGGAACAGATTCACCGCAAGCATGGCATTTTCGTAGTGATAGCCGAACACGTCGGCGTCGTCGCCCTCGGCGGCGGCGATGCGCTGCCGCTCCTGCAATTGCTCGACCGTGGAGATCAGATCGCGGTAACGCGCGGCGCGCTCGTACTCCTCGGCAGCGGCAGCCTGCTCCATGCGCGCATGCAGCGAACGGGAGAGATCGGTCGGACGTCCTTCCAGAAACAGCTTCACGTCGCGCACCGCTTCCTGATACACGTCCGGAGTAGTCAACTCCTTCACGCACGGGCCCAGACAGCGCTTGATGTAGTACTGCAGGCAGGGCCGCGGATGGAAGCGCGTCAGGTCCACCTTGCACGAGGGAATCAGAAAATTGCGGTGAATGAGGTCGGTGATGCGGTAGGCCAGGTTGGCCGGGAAATAAGGGCCGTAATACTCGCTGCCGTCCTTGCGCAGGCGGCGGGTGACATAGACGCGCGGCCAGCGCTCGCCGAGCGTGAGTTTCACGTAAGGGTAAGTTTTGTCGTCGCGCAGCAGGATGTTGAAGCGCGGCTTGCGCTGCTTGATCAGGTTGTTTTCGAGGGCCAGCGCCTCTTTGTTGTTGGCGACGACAATGTATTCGACGTCCGCTGCTTCGCGCACCAGCGTGCCGGTTTTCGCGTCCTCCCAGCGGCCCTCGTGGAAATAGCTGGCCACGCGGCTGCGCAGATTCTTCGCCTTGCCCACATAAATGACTTCGCCCTCGGCGTTTTTGTAGAGATACACGCCGGGCTCGGTGGGGATGGTGCGGATTTTGGCCGGCAGATCCATTGCGGGTGGATGAATTCATTTTATTCGATGCGGGCCGGAGTCTGACGCATGGGAATGGTTCGAGCACTCAGCATTGAGCAGAAGTTGGGTCTGCGACGGTCTTGCATCTGAATGCTGACTGCTAATGGTGCTGAACCGTAAAGGGTGCAAAGGATTCGCGAAGGGCGCCAGGGCAGATCAGGTTGGAGTGGAGTCATGGATGTGTTACAATTGTGTGATATGAGTCACACACTTACAATCCGTCTTACGGAGGAACTCCTGGACTGGTTGAGGGATACCTCCCGCCGCACGGGTGTGCCGGTAGGGCGGCTCATCCGCCAGCAACTGGAGAGCGCCAGAGCGAATGGGGGGAAGCAGAGGTTCCTTCGTCATCTGGGCGCGATCAGCGGTGGCGATCCGGATGTTTCTTCACGCAAAGGATTTTCCAGGAAATGAAGGGTATTGCCGATACTGGGTTCATTGTTGCTGCGGGTGACCGTGACGACCGGCATCATCAGTGGGCGGTGAGTTTGGCACATTCTGTGACCGAGCCGCTGCTTACTTGTGAGGCAGTTCTGGCTGAGGCGGCCTTTCACCTCAAGTCGAGCGCCTATGTGCTGACGCTGGTGGAAAGCGGACTGTTGCTGTTGGCGTTCGATGTCTCGCGGAATCTTCCACAATTGCTGGAGTTGGGGAGGCGCTATGCTGACCGCAATCCTGATCTGGCCGACCTGTGTCTGATCCGGATGAGCGAACTCCACCCCGGGCACGTGGTGATCACCGTTGACGAGAGCGATTTTCGGGTCTACCGGCGCAACAAGCGGGAAGCGATTCCGCTGCTTTGCCCGCCCCGCCGAATGTGAAGGGCACCTCGGGATTTCCGCCCCGACCGTATAAAATTTCCCTTCCCATGTGTGGGGTTTGCGTTGCCGGAGGCCGGTTGGGCTGGCATGGCGGCCGATTATTTTTCGCAAGCTATTGAAAACGTTTATACTTATGCGGTACATTCCGGGTGCTGAACACTGGCATTTGCCGTGCACTGTCAGAGACCGGAAAGTGTAGTACTTCAGCCTCCCCAGGGCCTCAAAGAATACAGATTTCATGAGCGGGGCGAGCCCGGTTGGGCAATCCCGGCAGCGACAACAAGATCGGACTAAAAGGAGCCTTATCCCTATGACCCGCACTTCGTTAGTGATTTGCCTGGCGGCCAGCATGCTGGCCACGGTAGGGTGCGCCAGCAAGAACTACGTCAAACAGCAGACGACACCACTGATCAACAAGACCAATGAGCTCGACGATCTGACCGCGAAGAACACCAAGGACATCAAGGATGTTGACGCGCGCGTGCAGGCCGGACTCGCGTCGGTCAACGCCAAGAGCGACGCCGCCGACCAGAAGGCGCAAGCCGCTGGGCAGACCGCCGCTTCGGCGCAGCAGGTGGCCGACACCGCCAACAGCCGCGTGGGCGTGCTGACCAACACCGTGGCCAATCTCGACAACTATCACGTGGTGGCCGAGACCTCCGTGAAGTTTGCCTTCAACAAAGACGGCCTGACGCCGAAGGCCAAGGAAGCGCTCGATCAACTGGCGGGCAGCATCGCCTCGACCAAGGGCTACATCATTGCTCTGGAAGGCGGATGCGACTCGGCCGGGCCGGCGGACTACAACTACGACCTGAGCCAGCGCCGCGCCAACTCGGTGATCCAGTACCTAGCTTCGAAGTTCAACGTGCCCGCGCACAAGGTTTATGTGATTGGCCTGGGCAAGGACAAGCCGGTGGAGTCGAATAAGACGGCTGCCGGCCGCGCCGATAATCGTCGCGTAGATGTGCGGCTGATGACCAACACAGTCAGCGGCAGCACGCCGACAGCGACGCCGGCGACCACGGGCCAGAGCAATCCGTCGTCGATGTAGAAAGCGCGCCAGACGCGCCCTTCGGTCGCTTTCGCTCTTTCAGGGCAGGCTCCGAGGGATTCGCGCGGCGCGCCAGCTCCTTCGGACAGGCAAAGGACGCCTGCCCTCAGGATGACAAGGGTTCCTCCTCCCCGGAGGACTTCGCCAACCAGGCCGCTCAACGCCTCCCCCTGAGCGGCCTGTTTTTTTAGCTCTTAGCTCTTGGCTCTTGGCCTTATAACTCACGGCTCTTGTGTCGCAGACATGCCGGGCGTGTGTGGAGCATTGCTTTCCACACTGGCCTGTCGGGTATACTTCCAACCAATTCAGTTGCTCAAACGTGGGGTTTCCCTCGATGGCGGTTGGAGTTCGCACCCAGGATCTTCGCAAGATCTACAATTCCGCCCCTCCGCTGGGCGCTGCCGGCGGATTCATTGCGCGCGCCGATGCGAAGGGCACGAAGCAGTCCAAAACCCAGATTCCAGCCCTCAACGGACTTTCGCTCGAGATTCATCCGGGAGAGATTTTCGGGCTTCTGGGTCCGAACGGCGCAGGCAAATCCACCACGGTCGGAGTCCTGACCACGCGGGTGCGGCCAACTTCCGGCCAAGCCTGGGTTGGCGATCACGACGTGTGGAAGGAACCGGCCCAGGTTAAGCGCCTGATCGGGGTTGTGCCCCAGCGTCCCAACCTGGATTTTTCTTTGACGGCCCGCGAGATTCTCATTTTTCACGCCGCCTATTTTGGAATGGGATCGAAGCAAAGAAACGAAGGCGCTGACGCTTTGCTGGAGAAGTTCAAGCTCACCGATCGCGCCCACCAGATGGTGCGCGGCTTTTCCGGCGGCATGATGCAGCGCCTTTCCATTGCCCGCGCCATGATGCACGATCCGCAAGTTCTGTTTCTCGACGAACCGAGTGCCGGGCTCGATCCGCAAACGCGAATTCTTTTGTGGGAGATTATTCGCGAGTACCACCAGGCGGGAAAGACCGTCCTGCTGACCACGCATAACATGGAAGAGGCCGACGCCTTGTGCCAGCGCCTGGCCATAGTGGACCACGGAACTGTGATTGCCCTGGGCACTCCGAAAGCGCTGAAGTCATCCATTCCCGGAGGGTACCTGCTGCGTCTCCGTTTCGGGAAGCAAACTGCCGATCTGCTCGAGCGCTTGCAGGTGCTGGCGGGAGTCCGCGAGGTGCGCGCCGCGGACGGCACAGGTGCCGACGTATATGCCGACCGCGGCGGTTCCCTGGTCCCGGAAATCGCCACCGTGGCGGCACAATCAGGGGCAGAATTGTCAGACGTTCACATTTCCGAGCCCAGTCTGGAAAACCTTTTTCTCCATCACACGGGAAGGAGCCTGCGCGATTGAACTGGAAAACTTTCGGTGCCATGCTGGCGCGCGACGCTCAGGTGGCGCGGCGTAACGCGATCCAACTCTTTCTGCAGACCTTCCTGCAGCCGTTGCTCTTTGTCTTCATTTTCGGCAGGGTTATGGTGGGCAGCGGTTATATGCCTGCGGCATACAAAAGCCTTCTGCTGCCTGGCATTATTGCGATCAGCATGACCTTCACTGGAGTCTGGGCGGTAGCCATGCCGCTCATCGCCGAGTTTCAGTGGACGCGCGAAATCGAAGACCGCCTGCTTGCCCCCATCAGCGTGGGCTGGATCGCCGTTGAGAAAGTCATCGCTGGAATGCTGCAGGCGCTGGTGGCCGGACTGGCCGTGATCCCGCTGGCGTGGCTCGTGCTCCGGCCCGGGGTTGAAATCAGCATTGGAACGCCCTGGACCTTTGCCGTGATCATCGCTCTGGTCGCGGGTTTTTCCGCATGCGGGGGCCTGGCCCTGGGGTGCAGCATCGACCAGCAGCATATTGGGTTGATGTTCAGCATGGTGATGACCCCCATGATTTTCTTCGGTTGTACTTACTATCCATGGAGCGCTCTGAAGAATTTCCCGGTCCTGCAGAAAGCGGTGCTCATCAACCCGCTGGTCTATGCCAGCGAAGGTCTGCGCGCCACTCTGGTTCCGCAGTTTCAGCATTTATCCATCACAGCAGTTCTGGTGGCGCTGTTTTGTTTTGACGTCTTGCTGCTGGTCGTTGGACTGCGGCAGTTCGAGAAGAAGGCTGTGACTTAGTCTCTTGGGGCGGTGCCCAGTTGGGCAGGCCGATTATTTCATCAATAGATCGCCGCCGGCCTAGTAGGATTCTAGGCATGACTCCCATAACCTTTTCCCGGCGGTCGTTCCTGGTGTTGTCAGCCATGTTGCCGTGGGCTTCGAGGGGACTGCGGTTCCCCGGTCTCGCGACGGCCGGTAGTGCACCCACTGTGGACGTTGCCTCCAACTCGATTCCGATCGGGCTGGAACTTTACTCGGTGCGCGATGAATTACAGAAAGATCCATTCGCGACCGTGCGCGCGGTCGCGCAAATGGGATATCAGGTGGTCGAGTTCTACGCTCCGTATATGGAATGGAGCGAGGACCAGACCAAGCAAATGCGGAAGCTGATGGACGATCTGGGCATCCGCTGCTACTCGACGCACAACGACGAGGATTATTTCAGCGCGAAAAACATCGAGCGCACCCGCGACCACAACTTGATTCTGGGATCGAAGTACGTAGTGCAGGCGTGGAGCGATCCCAAGCCCACTCCCGATGGCTGGAAAACCCTCGCGAGCAATCTGAACGCCGCCGCTCAGAAACTGGAGCCCGCAGGCCTGAAGGTCGGATATCACAATCACGATGCCGAGTGGAAGCCCGTGGCAGGCCAGCGGCCGATGGACATTCTGGCCAGGAACACGCAGCCGGCTGTGATGCTGCAACTCGATGTGGGCACCTGTCTTGAAGCGGGTGCGGACCCGGTGGCATGGATTCGAGCCAACCCGGGGCGTATTCGCTCCATCCATCTAAAGGACTGGTCGCCCGATCCGAACATTGGCTACAAGACGCTGTTTGGAGAAGGGAAGGCCGACTGGAAGGGCATCTTTAGGGCCGCCGAGAGCGAAGGCGGAGTCGAGTATTACCTGATCGAGCAGGAGGGCAGCCGGTATTCCGAACTGGAGACGGCGCGCCGCTGCCTGGAGGCGTATCGAAAGACGCACGCCTAGGCGGAGCCGGCGCGGAAAACGAGTAGCGCCGGCATCCCTTCAACTCCGCTCAGGGCAGGGTTTGCCGGCTGTCCCGAGAGCTTGCCCTGAACTCGCCGAAGGGGGCATCTCGCCCTCGGCGCGGCGGGCGACGACGCCCGCCGGACAGCCGCCGAGACGGCGGCGCTACGGTTTGAGTTCGCGGTACTAAAATAAGCTTATGCGTGTTTGGTTCCTGCTTGTGCTTCTTGGTGGTTGCTTGAGCGCGTGGGCGCAGAGCACGTCGAAGCCTGACGGTTCGGCGCCGGCGAATTCGTCCACACCGAATCCGCCGACCCAGAACTCACCGACCCCGGATGCGTCCTCGTCTTCCGCTTCCCAATCGAGCAGCGCGCCGAATCCGGCTCCGCCGCGGTCGGACCACGTCGATGTAAGCGCGCTGGACAATGAACCCGGCGAAAGCTCCAGCAAAGATACGGAGATTGACTTGAGCCCGCCTGCGGACGATGCCAAGACGCATCCCAAGAGCGCGGAAGCGGTGACGGAAGCAGAAAGTCCCGCCGCCGGCGGCGAAGTGAGCGAATTTCATCCCTGGAACCCGCACAAGGCGGCCAAGGACGTCGAGGTGGGCGATTTCTACTTCAAGAAGAAAAATTACGCCGGCGCTGAAAGCCGCTATCGCGAGGCGCTGCTGTACAAAGACAACGACGCGATCGCGACCTTCCGGCTGGCGGTGTGCCTGGAGAAAATGGACCGGCCCGACGAGGCGCGCCAGGAATACGAAAGTTATTTGAAGATTCTTCCTTACGGTCCGCAGGCGGAAGACGCGAAGAAAGCGATTGCGCGGTTGACGAACCCAGCGGCTGAGGGCAAGCCGGCGAAATGAAGGGCTGGAATCCATCGGGGCTGAAGCCCCTGATTCCTGGATCATTGCCTACGCGGCCCTGAAGCGCCGCTCTTCCACGGTTGCTCGGACTTTCTCGGGGCAGCCTCAGTTTGGGTCGGCCAGCCCTCTATAGTGGGCGGCCGGGCGCATAGCCGGGAATCCCTCAGCGCGGCTTGCTCATCCTTGTCCCTCGCCGGTTGCCCTTGCCATTGCCGAGCCGACTCTGCCTGCCTTCTCCGAGAATGAGATTGGGCGGCCATTGCGGTCCCGTGGGGGCAAAGTGCTTCGATCGTGCGCATTCAAGGACTGCGTCCACAGCGTCGAGGCAGGCGTGCAGAGTCTGGGTGCGAAGCTCCCCCTGGAATTGGCCGCGAATAATGATCATGGCCGTACCGTAGGTCAGCGACCAGACGGCGAGGGTGAGACGCGTGTGCTGACGCGGAGTCCCGCCAAGGTGTGCAGCCAGCCGCTCGCGCATGAGATTGAACGAAGGCCAGGGTTCATGCAGGGAAGGCGGTTTGGCCACCCCATCCATCAGCATCTGGTAGGCGTGACGGTGCTCGAGGGCGAACTGCAGTTTGCACTGCACCGCCTCGCGGAGGGTGCGAGTGCGGCTGAGGGCGTCGAACATTTCGCGGCGGGTCTGGAGCCGCAGGGCGCGGAGAATATCGTCGCGGTCACGGTAGCGCTCATAGACCGTGGGGGTTGTGGTGCCGGCGGCTTTGGCGACAGCACGCATGGTGAGAGCTTTTTCGCCGCCGCGGGCCCAGAGCCGCGAAGCGGCCTCGAGGATGCGCTGTTCCAGCGCGGGATCAGGTTGACGGGGCACTTCTCCTCCAGAGAAACGAGCCTAATTGAATCGAATTAATCGCTTGCACTCCGTTTCGTTAACGATGTATACTTAATAAAATATCAGTACCAACGGACGACCTCGCAGGCTGGGTTCCGCCGGACACCGCGAACGTGGTAGCCCTCCCAAAAACGGATCCCGGAACCGGCCTGCGTGCATTACAAGAAACCGGGGTATTTTGCAAATGATGTCAGGACCAAAGAAACAGATCGACCTTTCCCGCCTGACGGCGGATCTGGCCGCGGCCCGAGTGGAGTTACTGAGCGCGCAATGCGCTGCCGATCGGATTCGTCTCCAGTACTCAGTGCAGGACATCGTAAGTTTTGCCGACCGGCAGACGCTCGAGCAAGCCGTTGTTTCTGCCGAGGCTCTATGTCGTTTTTTCTCACACCTTGGGGCCCAGATCAAACGCGAAGAAGACAGCCGCCGGCGCAAGCAGTAGGCACGGGCGGCGCCGTGGTTCTCTTGGATTCTCGATTCAGTGGCAACTGCAGCAGACCTACTTTTCTACCCGTAGGAAAACTCCGGTGGAAGCGTCGACCGCAACCGTCAGCTTGGCGCCTTCGCGACTGGCGCCGTAGGTGACATGCCAGACCAACTGATTGGTGTTGTGGTTCCAGTCGCAAACGTAGAACACCGGGGTGTCCGGCTCCTTCTCTAAAATCTTGTCGCCGCCGTGCTGTTGCGCGGTGGCGAAGGCCTGATCGGAATCGATTTTGAGGAAGGCGATATCAAAAACCTGGGTGGAAGCATTGCTGGGGCTGTAGGTGTCTTCGATGCCGGGGTTGACGCCGCGTTCGGGCGCGCCATCGGCCGCGCTGCCCGACCAGGTGTAGGACTTCTGCGAGCGCATGGCAGCCGAGGCGAAGCTGCCCCGCCACACGGCCCACTTGCCATCATGGCCGTTGCCATCGGTGGTCACAGTGGATTCGAGGCGGTACGGCTTGGCGTCCTGGTTCCAGCCGCGAGCGGCGACGTACACCTTCTGGAACGCGGAACGCGCGCTGATAAGCTCGGCAGGTTTGGGAGCGGTTTCGGCGGGCTTGCTCGGCTCCGAAGTGCAGGCGCTCAGCAGCGCCAGCAGGATGAGCGTGGCACCAAAGCACACATGCGTGATCCCAAGCCGGAACGAACTGTGTTTCCAGCCGCGGGAGAAAGTCACTCCCAACATCTCCGCGCGAGGCGCAGTGGGCTCCGTGGGGGTGAGGCCAACCGTCTTCATGGCGTCCTTCCTGTTATAGCGCTTGGATGAAATTTGTCGCCGCCGAACATTCTACCCGAAGCGGCGAAAAAGGTAAGTAACGCTGATGGACCCCCGTCTCAAGCGACTTCAGGAGGAAGTGGCGTCGGCGATCGCGGCCGTGCCGCCGGAGCGCTGGCACTCGGGCCCGCCGGGAAAATGGTGCGCCGCCGAGATACTGGAGCACCTCTACCTGACCTACACCGGAACCATGAAAGGACTGGAGCGCATGACCGCGGCGGGCAAGCCACTGGCCATGAGTGCGACCTGGGCGCAACGCGGCAGGTTCCTGGTCGTACTGGGGTTGGGATGGATGCCCTCAGGACGGGAGGCGCCGGCGATGGCGCTTCCGCGCGGCCTGCCCCCAGAGAAAGTGCTGGCGGAAATTGGGGTGAAGATTCGAGAGATGGACGAGTGCATCCGGCGGTGTGAAGAGAAGTTTGGGGCGAAGACGAAACTGCTGGACCATCCAATTCTGGGGCCGCTCACTGGCACACAATGGAGGAAGTTCCACCTGGTGCACGGGCGGCATCATGCGAAGCAGATTCGGCGGCGGGGCGAATTGGGAGAACGATGAGCTGAAATGAAAGGAGCGCCGGAGCCAGGCTCCGGCGCTCGCGGATTCAGCTCAGGACGCTTACGGCTCAGCGACTGACGACGGGACGCCCGCTTTGCGCGCGTCCTCGATCATGTCGTCGAGCTTCTGCTTGGCGTCGTCGAGAGCTTTCTGCTTGTCGGCGATCTGCTGCTTGTACTGGGCATCCTGCTTGTCCCAGTCGGCGGAGTTGCGGAGGCGGTTGCCGACGTCGGCGTACATGGCGGCGGCGCGAATCTTGTATTCGCGCTGCAGCACGTCGAGTTCACGCGACAGGAGATCAATCTGCTCCTTCTGCGCGGCGATCTTTTCGCCCCATTGTTTCCACATTGCCTGCTTGGCAGCCGAGTCTTCCTCAGCGGTTTTGGCAGGGTTAGAGGATGAGGGCCCGATGGGCGTGGCCTCGTTCTGAGCTTTGGTTTCGCCGGTAGCCGAGCCGGTCGCAGCCGCTTCCTCCGTTTTGGCCTCAGTACCGGCAGCAGGAGTTTCGGTGGCGTTGCCCACGATAGAGAGCTTGTCTTCCCTGGGCAGGTTGTCGTTGTCGAACACCTTGGGCTTGTTTTCGGCGGCGGGACCCTTGCGTATCTGCCGGGCATAATCGCCGAGCGACGAACCGGCGGTCGAGCTCGCGGACGAAGTCTGCGAATTCGACGAAGTCTGGCTCGACGAGGCCTGGTTTTGCGAAGCTTGATTCTGCGCGCCGGCCGGCAGACCGAACAAGCCCACCAACAGCGCGATTCCGATGCCACTCGATGCAATGCGTTTCATAGCTCTCACCCTTTTGTCCTGCGTATCGTGTTTTCTCGTCTTTCCCTAGCTCTCAATCTTGACGGCGCTTTCAACCGTTGGCGCCGGCATTCGCGGCCCGCCCGTTGGGGGCCCGTCTATCGGTCAAAAACCCTCCCAGAGTGCGATCCAGGCGCAGCGCTTCCTGGGCGATGTCGGCAGCCAGTTGCTGGGCCAGTTCCGGATCGCGAATGTTGGCCAGTTGCTGGGCATAGCCTGAAATCGTGGTCAGCGAGGTCCGCAGCTCAAGCGCCATCTCGGCCGAGATTTCCCCGTGCAACTGCTCCTCGCGGCGAATGCGTTCCAGTTCGCTCAAATCGTTGATCAGGCAGGCGACCCCGAGCAGGCCGTCGTCGGAACCGGGCACCGGAGACACGGTGACCTCCAGGAACCGCGTCTGGCCGGCGGGCGTTTCGTATTCCGCATGAACCTGGCGGCGTTTGCTGCCATGATGCAGCACCGCATCCACTTCGTCGGCCAGGCGCACGGGCGCGTCGGAAACTTCGAAAGTGTCGTCCGGATTTGCGTTGTCGGGAGGAGCATTATCGGAATGACCGTTTCCCTTACGTACAGACGCGCCGCGGAAAATGTCTTCCGCGCTCATGCCCGTGGTGGAGGCGAATCCCAGAATCTCTTTCGCCGCCGGATTCGTCGTTTTCACCAGACCATTCGGTCCGAACACCAGCACGCCACAGGAAAGATTGGACAGGACCGCGTGGCTGAAAGTCTCGGTCAGGCGGGCGCGATGCTGCTCGGCCTGCGACTGCACGTGCAGTTCGTGCTTCTGCTGCTTCAGTTGCTGGATCACCGTGTTGTAGACGTGCAGGGGCAAGGTCTCAAGCGAAGGCGCCGCGTCCGGAGAAAGGTCGGCTTCGTCGGAAATGCTCTTGCGCAGCAGGCGGATGAAGATCAGGCCCAGCAAAAAGGCGAAGCCGGCGCAGAACAGCACGATCAGCGCGCGCAGCAACACCGGGTTGGTCAGGATTTTCACCAGAGCCTCCTGTACCACAGTGTTCCGTACCAACGCAGGAACTGATTGCCCAAGAAGAATGCAACCAGAGCCATGCTGCCGAGAAAGACGCCAAAGGGCATCTGGTAATAGCGGTAGACCATTTGTGCCGACCGCCAGCCGCGGCGGCGGGCCGCGGCTGCAGTGGCCAGGCGGCGCATGAAGCGGTGCGTACGCTTCAGCCAGACGACGAAAACCGTGGTCAGGCCAAACATCGATCCGGCCAGCGAGGCGGTGAAAATGGTGAAGATGGTCAGCTTCATGCCCAGAAAAGCGCCGACCATGGCCATCAGCTTGACGTCGCCGAAGCCCATGCCTTCCATGCCGCGCCAGCGCAGATAAATCGCGCCCGCGCCGTAGATGAACGACGCGCCCAGGGCCGCGCCCAGCAGCGAATCGAGCAAAGAAAGCAGCCGCGCGGTCACGTCGCTCGCGAAGGGCAGGTTCACCATGCCGGGCAGGAACTGCGAAGCCAGATCATTGACGGGAACGAGCAGGCTGAAAATTACACCCAGCGCAAAGCCGGGCAGGGTCATTCTGTCGGGCAGCAGCTTGGTTTCGGCGTCGGTGAAGATCAGGCCCAGCAGCAGAAACGAGAACACGCAGTATTTCAGCGTGGAAAGCGTCAAGCCAAAAAAAACGTAGCAGGCCAGAAACAGCGCGCCGGTGAGCAATTCGATCAGCAGATAGCGGGGCGTGATGCGGGCCTTGCAATGTCGGCAGCGGCCGCCGAGAATCAGCCAGCTCAAGACCGGAAGATTGTCGTAAAAAGCGATCGGGTGCTGGCATTGCGGGCAGGCCGAGCGCGGCGCTACGACCGACAATCCGCGGGGCAGGCGATAGATACACACGTTCAGGAAGCTGCCGAACGCCAGCCCGAAGACAAAAATCGCCGATGCAAGAAGCGGGTCCACGAGTTCAGATGCGATCTCACGGAGAGGCGCGCGCGTGGGCGCGAGCCTTTCCGGAAGAACGCTGTAATCTCCTGATCTTGAGTGGATTATAAGGCGATGATTGGGGCGAGGACTAAGGTACTGAAGTCACTGCCCACCCGGCCAATGGGCAGTAAGAGATTGACCATGGGGCAGTTACCAACGGGCAGGGGAATGACTGAGGAGGTTCCCTTCGGGTGCGACGGCTGTAGGTGAACCAGAAGAATCTCGCCGCGAGATGCGCGAAGGAAGCGCGAAGGTCGCAAGGGAAAATGCTGATTCGGAGTCGAAGCCGGGGCGCGGCCGGCGCGCCCCGGGATCCCGAAGACCCTTCGCGCAGGGGTCTTGCGTCTACTTCACCTGCAGGGACTCGATGTATTTGACCAGGTTGGTAACGCGCTGCTGCACCTGGGCCTCATGACCCTGGCTGATGCTCGAGAACAGCGGTCCCCAGACCGGCATATCGGAACTGCCGTGAGAGGGCAGCGCAGCCTGGCCGCGGATCACGGCGGAAACGTGAGCGACAGGGTACTGGCCGCCGTTCTTGGCCGCCAACGCGGTCAAATCCGTCGGCGGAGCCTTCATGGCCGAGGCTGCCGGCCCTTTGCCCTTGCCATCTGTGCCGTGGCAAACCGCGCAGTAGCTGTTGTACATATCTTTGCCTGAGTTCGACGGGGTGTTGGTGATGGGAACATGCTTGACAGTGGGCGTCTGTGCCGGGGCCTGCTGGGCCACCGCGAGAGCCGAAAGCATCAGCAAAATCACCGCCAGGCTGACGAATTTCACGACACGCATAATCTCCTCCTTAGGGGGCTTGCCCGGCCCGCAATGCTACAACAGGCAGTGTAGATAGTAGCCGGACAGCGGAATGTGATCAAGATCACACGCGGGTGTGAGGTGTGATCGCCAAAGGACGCGGACCCTACTCAAGCGCCGGCCTAAGCGCGGCCGAGGTCCAACTTGTGCCCGGCTGCTTCCATCATGATGACGAAAGCCTGCGCCTCGGTCGAGGTACCGGAGCGATCGAAGTCGGGCGCGCCGCAGACGTGCTGCACGTAGCCGAAGCGATCCATCTGGGCGCGGGCGGCTGTGCGCATGCGATCGGCAGCAACGCGGTAGCGCTGCGGCAGCCATCCGCCGAGAATGCCGGTGTAGATGGCGAAGGCCAGCATCTGCGCGAGATTGGTTTCGAGGAACGTTTCCGGACGGTCGACCATATCGTGGAAGAGGCCATCGGGGCGCTGGTGGGCGAGGCAGCCGTCAATCAGATCGGTGGCGAAAGCGGCCAGGCGCTGGCGGTCGTCTCTGCGGCTGGCCGGAAGAAGACGGATCACGCGGGCGAGTCCTGCCGCGGCCCAGCCATTGCCTCCGCCCCAGAATTCCTTGTGGTTATCGGCCTTTTCGCCGTCGTCCCAGATGTGGGCTAGCAATTTCTTGTCGGGATCCCAGAGGCGCTTGCGGTAGCCGTCAAACTGAAGCAGGGCCTCGTCGTAGTGCCCCATCGCGGCGAGAAAGGTGGGGGCGCTGAAGTAGCCGTCGGACCAGACTTGCCGATCTTTGAAGACGTGATACAAGGTGCCGTCGGGCGCGCGGGGAGCCTTGTGCAGAATCCAGTCGAGCATGCCGCGAACCGCGTCCTGGATTTCGCGGTCGCCGGTGATCTCGGCGGCGTGCCAGTAAGCCTCGCCGCCCATGGCGGGATCGGTTGGGCTGTCGCTTTCTCCCATGACGGCCAATCGGCCATCAGGGACACGCCGCACGATCGCGGCTTTGGTGAGAAGGATGACGTTTTCGTCGTCACCAGCCTCGAGGAAGGCGTGGGCCAACACACCCTGCTCCCAGTCGTACCGCTGCGTGGCCAGCCCAGCCGCGACGGCGAGCTTGATTCTGGATTGAGTTTCCGAAGTTCCTTCGGCGGTCGACGCGGTGGAATCTGATGAGACGGCGTGAGGAAACGCCAGGCCAGCTCCTAGAATTGCGGTACTGCGGAACAACTCTCTGCGGTTCATTGATCACCTCGAAAAAGAGAAGGGGCCAGCTTCGCGTGTGCCTCAACTGTGATCCAGAATCCGGTTGCTGAATGGCGCGCTATCGAACCTTGCCTCGCTTGCCAAATGAAATCACGACCACGAATTTGAGCACGGGCTGGCCTTTGACCAGCAACGGTCGGTAGCGCCATTGCTTTACGGCCGCGGTTGCCGGTTCCAGAAAGATCGGGTTCCCGGAGATGACGCTGACCTGATCCACGGCGCCATCTTCCTTGAGAGTTACATCCATTACGACGTCGCCCTGAATGTGGTCCTTTAGAGCTGCCGGTGGATAGGCGGGCACGACCTTCGAGATCCGTTTCGGAACCGCACGCTTTCTCGGAGGAATAGTCAGAGCAATTCCGGAAGGCACATTGCCGGGCGTTTCGAGTTCATCGCGATTGGCCTCGAATATCTGAACCCACATTCTTGAATCACCGTATACCAGGTCGGCAACGCCCTTAAGTGTGCCCTTGTCTTCAGCCTCGCCCACCGTGTAGGTGAATGGCTTCTTCTTTGCGATGTAGTTCTCTGGTTGCGGTTGCATGGGCGCAGCCGCGTATTCGCAGCATCCGGGCCAAGAGTTCCCGCCGACTTCCAAACGGACGTCAGCCTTCCCGACTTCTCCGGGTTTCAGCTCAATCTTCTCGATCACCACGGTTTTGAAATACTTGGCTTCGACCCGAACACTGTAGCGGCCAGCCGGGATATTGCTCGCCAGGTACTGGCCCGACTCGTTTGGCGTCACCTTGAGGGTCGCGCCGGTGTTGAGGTTCGTAACGGTGATCTTCGCCGTGTTCACGACGGCTCCCATGGGATCGGTCACGGTGCCAGCCAGCGAGCACAAAACTCGCTGCAAAGGGACAGGTATAGGCGCCTGAATGGGCGGGGCTGCCATCTCGCTCAGTCCGTAGTACGGGTTCTCTTTGGGTCCCGGAGGCGGCGCTTTGACATCTTTGTCTGGAGAACGGCCACATCCGGAGGTCGCAGGTATTCCAATGGCCAGCAGAGCCGCCGCAGCCTGTCTGGCCAATCGGAAACGCGAAGCCGGAAGGCGGCTGAATTGGCTGGCCCTGTCTTGCAGGCGGAAGGCTGCGAGTTCGGCCCGCAACTTCGATCCTTCGGAAAGGAACTCGGCGCGAGTTGCAGACTCGCGCTCTCTGAGTTCGATCAGGGCGCGCTGCAAACCGGCATCGGTGAAGCCGGCGTGCAAGGAACTGAGGTCGAGGACTTCATCCAGCAAGCTGATCGTGTCCAGGTTGACGGAGCGCACCCAGCGGCTGACACTCCGGCAGAGCGCCGCTCCCTCGGGGCGGCGGTCAAATCGTTTTCGCACCGCAGCCGTGTGGTCCAGACCGATAGTCTTTTGCATCAGGCTGCCGGTATCCCAGCAGCGCGAATAAAACAGATCGAGCGAAACATCGCAGACACGAGCCGCCACCGCATCGGACAAGCTGTACTCTCTGGCGAGATAGTTTCCTCTCGCCCGCCCGAGTAAGATCATCCGTTTCTCCAGCGGAGTGCCAGCATAGATTTCGGCGCGGCAGAAATTCAGCGGATTCCCGGAAAAACGCCGCATGAACTGGACATCCGAGCGCAGCGTGCCGAGGGTCGCGTCCGGATGGAAAATCATCAGGGTGAATTGCGCCGAAATGTCCAGGTCGGAGCAGGTCTCGAGCGCGCGCTCGGAATCCTCCACGCTCTGAATCCGCTCGAGAGAGGAAAGTCCCGTCGCTGTGGAGGATTCGACGCCAAGGAAAACGCGAACCAGGCCGAGATCCTTCAACTGGCGAAGGACTCTCGGGTTGGCGTCGGCGGGGCGGCACTTGATCACCAGGGCGATGTCTTCAACGCCGCGCTTTTTCAGGGCCTTGCCGAATTCCGATATCCGCTTCAGATTGAAGGCGGCGGATGGAACCAGGAAGTTGTCGTCATGAAAGATGAACTGGCGTGTCCCCCGTTCCTGGTAGAGAGCCGCCATCTCATCGGCAATCCGATCAACGCTCCGCTGCCGGAAACGCTTGCCTGGAGCCAGTTGATGAAGCGTCGTGATACAGCAGTATGCGCAGCTTCCATAGCAACCACGACTGCCCATCAGGTAGCTGGTGGGAACGCCTGCGATCGAGTGGATCGGCCCGCGCCGGTCGGGAAAAGGCAAGGCGTCGAGATCATCGAGCGTCGCGCGCGGAGCGGTGAAGCACACTCGTCCGGCGTTTCGATAGGCGATGCCGGGAATCTGCGGGAGGCGTTCCTCCAGATGGGGCAACGCATCGCCGATCTCGACCAGAGTGCTTTCTCCTTCATGAATTACGATGACGTCGATCTCCGCATGATTGGCGATCAGGGGCTGAGCGGCACAAGAGGCGTAGTGTCCACCCGCGACAATAAGCGTCTTCGGCTCGCGCGATTTAATCAACCGCGCCAGGCCGAGAAACTCTTTGGCGCGGGATTGAAAACACATGGACAATCCGACCAGATCCGCACCCCGCGCCTCGCGGGCTACCGCTGCGATGTCGTCCGGGGAATTGAAAGCGGCAAGAACCGCGTCATGCCCGGCAGCAAGAAGCGAACCGGACAGATAGCGGAGGGAGAGATTTTCCTCGTAGTCGGGTCCTGCCAACAAGACTCGCATTTGCCCTCCCCGCTGCGGCCTGCTCCCGCGGGCGGACGCAGGTTTCGCGTATCACTACCCTCAGGGCCACGGCTCGGGCTGTCAGTGACTGGCATCACATCGGCTTGCTGGTTTTCACGATGCAGGGCTCTTCTGCACCAGGTAGCGGTCCGTCCACTCCAGGATGATCTTGCGCATTTCCGGCAGCTCGACGTGCCCGCATTCGAACAACTCGATGCGGCAATCGCGTTCCTGGCCTTGCTGGCGGTAGAGCGGCAGGAGGTAGTCGCGAATCTTCTCCACGCCGGCGGGCGGAGTCAGGGGATCGCGGCGCCCGTTTACGCTAAGGTGAGGCCGGGGCACGATCAGTTCGTTGATCTGCGCCGTCTGAAAATGCTTGAGCAGGGAAGGCACGTAGTAGTAGATGCCGTGTTCGTGGAGGGCGCGGGCTTTGATCAGCGCGTCGAAATCCGTGAGGCAGCAGACGTCCATGCAGACGCTGACCCGGGGATCGAGCGCCGCCAGCCACCACGCCTTAGTTGCACCCATAGACATGCCGAATGCGCCGAGGCGCTGCGGATCCACTTCGGGTCGGCTGGCGAGGTAGTCGAGGGCGCGGAACTCGTCGAACATCATCATGCCGAACAGCACCTGGCCTTTCCAGAGCATGAGCTTAAAGGCATCCTCTTCACCCATGTGGCCGTCGGAGGCGTGCTGGCGCTCGCCGAAGCACCAGCTATCGATGGCGAGCGTGACCAGCCCCTTTTCGGCGCACACCGGAGCGTAAGCGGGCTGCGAATCGACGCCCTTGAGCAGTTGCTCTTTGCCGAGGCCATACATGCCGCCGTGCCAGTGAATGTAGAGCAGGCCGGGAGCGGGTGTCTGGCGCTTGTCGGGAATCAAAAGCAGTGCGGGAACAGGCTCTTCGCCGTTCAGATCGAGCACGAGACGCTCCAGCGTGTACCCGTCGTGTTTTTCGGTTTTCACCAGCTTGGCCGGACCGGAGCGATGTCGCCAGGGAAGGTCGCCCAGCAATCCCCACAGCTCTCGGCGGCGCTGGATTTGGCGCTCGATGAATCCCGGGCTGGCCTGCGGCGACGACTGCTCAGCGGCAAAAGAGCCGGCGGCGAATGCTCCCGAGGCCACGGCGGCTGCGGAGTTTCGCAGGAACTCCCGTCGGTTGGAGAACAGGGTTAGTGGTGTCACAGTTGCCTCTGCGCAGGTTCGCCAGCTTGCCGAATCTTTGTGCGCATCTTGAATGCCCTTCCTACGGCGACGACGCGCTGATGTCAAGGGCGAATCGCGGCGTTAGCCCATCAGGGAAATTCAAAGCGCAGGATTTCGCCCTCTAAGACGACGGCGGATCGGTCGAGTTGGGGAAGAAATCCGTCCCAGCGATGCCAATCCTGGGGCACAAGGCGGGTCTGGGCCAGGGGAATCTGGACCCAGCCGTCGGCCGTCTCTTCGCGCACAAAGATGGAGAACGCGCGGCCGGGAGCAGCACCGGCTGCGCGCAACTTCCACTCGTAGAGGCTTGCGGCCAGGCTCTCACTCACGGATTCGTGAGGGTCGAGGCATAGGATCCAGCCGGGAGCGGCGGATCGAACATAGTGAGCAGGGCCTGCGCCGGGCAGGGCGGCAGTGACGCGGGCGCCGTATTCATGAGCCACCTGCACGGTCGAATCGCGGGAGCCGTGGTCCACAATCAGGATGTGGTCGCAGGGATAAACCGTCTCCAGGCAGCGGCCGAGCCGGAGAGCGTCGTTTCTTGTGTGCAACAGCACGGTGATCGCGGACATTGGAACTAGAGAGTTTACGCGAAGCGGGCTCGGGGGGAGCAGAGATTTGACAGCCGCGCGGCACGACTGGAAGTCGTGCCCTTCCCGGATACGGCGATGGCGTAACCGCTATGAAGCGCCGCACTACCCAAAATCAAACTGCTGCGGACTTATTGCGAATCGCCGAGCTTGGGGCGGTTCGCATCCGGATTGGGGGCCTGCACCACCGTGACCGGGGCCTGCAGGGTGAAGTTGAGCACAGTTTCGGACGGCAGTTTGATCTGCTGGCTCTTCGAAGCCGCCTGTGCGCCGCCGCCGACTCCGGCTCCAGCCGCCGCACCGATGGCCGCTCCTTTGCCGCCACCGGCGAGGGCGCCGATGATGCCGCCAATAACCGCGCCTCCTCCAACTTTCTCGGCTGTGTTCTTGCCGCGCGAACTGCCTTGCTTGCGGTATTGATCGGTCTGAATGCTGTAAGTCCTGCCGCCCGAAGAGAGGCTGTCGAGCTGCAACACGACCACCGATTGTCCGGCAAATTTGCTCGCGCTCTTCACGTCGACCACGTGGCCAACCACTTCGACGCCTGCGGGCACAGCCTCTTCTGCGTCAGAGGTCAGAGGAGCGTTGAGCGTGGCGTGGAAGGTGTCGCCGACCTGATTCTTCTCGCTGTCAATGGGATCGATGAGGCGGATGGTAAGCTGCGTCCCCTGGTCAATGGTGTACTTTTTCGGCGCCGGCGGGGGCGGTGGGGGCGGCGGAGTTGTGGGCGGGTTGTCGGGCGGCGCCGGGGGCGGAGGAGCATTATTGGCTGCCATCTGGTCAGCATTCGAATCGGCTTCGCTTGGGGGTGCTTCGGAAGCCGAGGACTTGTGAACCTTCTTCCCGGCACTGGGCTTGGACCTTTCGGCAGGCGGTGTACTGGAAGCCGAGGCGGACTGCTCCGGCGAGGACGTCGAGGTTGCGGCCGGCGCCGGCGCGGCTCCTACCACCAGGTTGTTGACGACCTCCTTCACACCCGGAACGGAAGCGGCCTGGCGGCTGGCCGCGTCGCGCTGAGCGTCGTTGTCGACCGTGCCGCTGAGCGTGACCACGCCGTTAGCGGACTGCACGTTCAGCTGTTTGGTCGAGAGGCCGGAATCCTGGCTGAACTTGCTTTGGATGTCACCGGAAATCTTGGCGTCATCGGGCTTCTTGGCGCAGCCCGCGCCCAGGCCTACGGCAATCGCCAAGACGAAAGAAAGCAGTAATCGGGAGTTGTATTTCATGGTCCGACTCCTGGCGTGGCCACAGGCCACTCCGAACACTGGCATACAGTTTAGATGCTTAAAAGCTTTCTTGCAGAGGGAAGTGCGGAAGTATGAGCTGCACACAACGGAGCGCATCCTCCGGCCAAGCGCTACCGCGTTATTCCGTCGGCTGGCCGTCCAGAGGGCAGATGAGATGTTGCACGCTGGTGGCGTCGTTGACCTCGTTGGCGTCGGCGTAGCGGCGGATGATCCTGGTCTGATCGACGCAGTACGTGGGTGCACCGGCGGGATTGCCGTCGCTTTTGGGCGTCGCGGTTACAGTAAATCCGTCGCGAATCGCTCTTCCCTCGGCAGTGAGCGGCTGGCACTGCTGGTCGATCATGTAGTGCGATTCGCGGACGTGCCGGCCCAGTTCGTCATCGCCAAACACGTTCACGGCGCAGACGTTGAGGTCGTCGGGATCGTCTGCCAGCCGGGCTTCCTGCTGGGCCACGATCAGGCGCAGAGCGGCCATGAGATGTTCGCGGTTTTTCGATGACTCCGCATCTGGATGGTACGCGACGCTGTTGACCGCGCTTTGCGCCGCCGCCTGTGCGTCATGGTCGCGATCGCTTTTGTGCACGAACCAGAACGCGAGTCCCCCGATCGCCACCCCCAGCACGGCAGCGATCCCGATGAGCTTCTTGCTGACGACGGGGGCCAAAGACGGTATAGGAGAGGAATCCTCGGCGAACGGATCTAGGATCTTGATAGCGGGCGGATCATCAAGAGTCGAATTAACAGGCTGATCGTCAGTCGGGGACGTGGATTTTGCAGCCGCCGGCTCCGCCGCAAGCGCTTTCGTACAACCGCGGCAGTACTTGCGTTCCTCCGCATTCTCGTGGCCACAATGAGGGCAGATCATAACTCATGCACCACTCGTCCGGGAGACCTGCAACCTACGCAGTACTGCTAGTGAATAAACTTATAATCCACGATGGAAGCAGCCAGGCCGACCTGACCTTCTTCTTCCTGCTTGACGGCATCCTTGGCGCGCATGACGCGGCCCTGGCAGACGACGTTGGAGTTCTTCTGGCCGGAGATTTCTTCCGGCATCTCGAAGACCATCTCGATCAGGGCGTTCACCGGGAGCTGCTGCGGGCCGAGGAACAGCACGCCACTCTGGCTGATGTTCTCGATGATGCCTTCATACCACGTGCTTGCGCGATTGACGCGGTAGCGCAGGGGAATGTCGAGTTTGAGCCGGCGCGCCCGGGGCACCCAGGTGGGGCGCTTCTGGCGCGCGTGGCTGCGCCGCACGCCGCTGACTGGCTCATGCTTCACGCGCTCGGTACGGCGCATGGTGGTCCAGTCGTACTTGTATTCGGCGGCGCACAGCAGGCAAACCTGATAGTAGTCGCCGTCGGGACCGCGGCGGGGCCAGGAGAACTCGTGGGAGCAGCGTCCTAGCATAAGCACATCCATGAATTTCTGCGGCATGATGGTTACTTCCGGGTCAGTGAGGCCTCGGACGCAAGGACATCATCGCGCGAAGGGGAGACTTTGGGTAGGTTACCTAAGTGCAGCAGAGCGGCCGGAAAGTGCGGTTTCGCGTACGAATGCAACGGGTTAGACCCCGAGCACTGGACCGTATGTTCCGTTTGAATTTTAAGCGCGCTCTTTTCGATAGTGTCATCCCGAGCGAAGCCGTTTTTCAGGCGGAGTGAGGGATCTCGCGCGTACTGGCTGCGCTGTCGGCCCACGCGAGATCCCTCGGCCCGCCGGTGAAAGCGCGGGCCATCGGGATGACCCCATCCCGATTTGAGACCCTCAAGCAAAGTCGCTACTTAAGTTCTGCGGGACAATGCCAGCCCGCACTCCGTGTATCATCGCCCCATGAACAACCTTGAGCCGGATGTGGCCGCCTTTATTCTGGCTGGGGGCAAGAGCACGCGCATGGGTGCGGACAAGGCCTTCCTGGCGCTCGATGGCCGCACGCTGCTGGCGCGGGCGCTCGATCTGGCGCGGTCGGTGACGCACGACGTGCGCATTGTCGGCGAGGCGTCAAAGTTTCGCGTATTCGCACCGGTGGTGGAAGACCTGTTTCCCGCGTGCGGGCCATTGGGGGGAATCCATCCGGCGCTGCGGGCGTCGGGGGCAGAGTTGAACCTGATTCTCGCCGTGGACATGCCGTTTGTGCCGCCGGCGTTGTTGCCGTTCCTGATCGCGCGGGCGCGCAGTTCCGCTGCGATGGTGACGGTAGCGCGGGCGGGCGGCGGCTGGCAGCCCTTGTGCGCTGTCTACCGGCGGGAGTTCGCCGACGTCGCCGAGAGCGCTCTGCGGGAGGGCCGGTACAAGATTGACGCGTTGTTCGATGCGGGGCGAACGCAGGTGATTGAGGAAGAAGAATTGGAGGCGGCGGGATTTTCGGCGAGCGTGTTCCGCAATCTGAATACGAAAGAAGACTTGGAAGCGGCGTTGAGATAAGCAACTCTGGTTGAAAAGAGAGTCGTGCGGTGCCGATTAGCTATGGCCTGACCACACCAACGAACAAAAGCCAGATCTCCGAAATCCAGCGTAGAATTCAACCTGACGGGCGTCTGGCGACGGATCGGAGGGGCTGATGATGAAGCAGATCTGCTCGGCTTTTTTCCTTGCGTTCGTGGCCTTGTCTGCAGTGGCGCAAGAATCGGCTGCGCCGATGGTGGCCATTCCGCTGACCGCGAGCGATTCGCATCACCGGCCAACCAGTCTGACCGTGGAATCGCTGGTGATCACGGACGAGGGAACACCGATCACCGGAGCGAATCTCGCGCGGGGAGCCGATCTCCCAGTGGAACTGGGCCTGTTGATCGATGACAGCAACTCACAGCGTTTTGCTGAACTCAGCGATATTCTCAAGGCGGCAAGGCAATTTGTGAGTAATAGTATTCGCGGCCCGGAGGACCGAGTGTTCTTACTGGATTTTGACACCACTCCCCGGGCGACCAAATGGTTAACGAGGGAACAGTTGCAAACCACCACCGGTCTCACGATCAGGGTCGGCGGCGCAACGGCGCTTTACGATGCTCTGGGGATGGCCTGCAAGGAGCGCATGGGACCACGCGACTGGCAGAAGCCGACACGGCGTGTACTCGTGCTGATCAGCGATGGGGAAGACAACCAGAGCCACGTTACGCGCGACCAGGCAGTTTCTGAAGCGTTGAGGGCCGGGGCAGTGATTTTTACTATCGATACCGAACTCTCTGGCCCGGCCTCCGGGGGAGGGAAAGTCATGCAGACCTTGGCTGACGTGACCGGCGGTGAGTCTTTCCGCCAGGTCGGCACGAGGAACGCGCCGGAGGTCTTTGCGACTATCAAGGAAATGATGGACGGCATGTACTACCTTAGATACGTGCCGCCAGGTACCTCGAAGAGCGCACCCCACGGGGTTGAGGTGAAGTGGGCGCTGAAAGAAAAATTCAAATTGTCGTATGCCAAAGAGTACCTCTGGAATCAGTGAACCGAGGCTGCCGGATCGGTAGAGAGGGACGGCCTGGGTAGTTGTTGTTAAATGGCCGTTGCGCTCAGTTGCTCAGCTTGTCATTGCACAGGCGTTCGCGGCAAAGAGCGCCGCTCAGGATGACAAAATAGGCTATGAGCTGCGAGCCTTGGTCCCACCCTTCGAAAATCGCGAAGGGTGGGGCACCCACTCGCGACTCAGGACTCACAACTCGCGACTAAGCAATGCCGGACCAAACACATCCCGAGCCGTACATCGCCTTCCGCGACGTCTCCAAGGCGTTTGGTGACAACGTGGTGCTTGATCACGTGAGCTTCGAGGTGCTGGCCGCCGAAACGGTCTGCATCCTGGGGCGCAGCGGTGTGGGCAAATCGGTGTCGCTGCATCACATCATGGGATTTCTCAAGCCGGATGCGGGGCGCGTGATCGTTGCCGGAGAGGACATTACCGATTACAACGAAGTGCAACTGGAGGCGATCCGCAAGAAAGTCACCATGGTTTTCCAGAATGGGGCGCTGTTCGACTCGCTCACGGTGGGCGAGAACGTGGCGTTTCCCCTGCGCGAACACAAAGATCTGAACGAAGAGCAGATCTACCAGATCGTGGACGGGCTGCTGCGGATGGTGGGCGTCGAGGCCATGCGCGATCTGCTGCCGTCGGACCTTTCCACCGGCATGAAGCGGTCGGTGGCGATTGCGCGGGCGCTGGCGGCGCGTCCGGAGTGCGTGCTGTATGACGAGCCCACAACCCAGGTGGATCCGCTGATGGCGCAATTGCTCGGCGACCTGATCAAGCGGCTCAAGATTCAACTGAACCTGACCAGCATCGTCGTGACCCACGACATGCGGCTGGCGCAAAAGCTGGCCGACCGGATCGTCTTCCTGCATGAAGCCAAGGCAATTTTCTTTGGCACCTATGCCGAGATGGAAAAATCCGCAGAACCGATCATTCAGGAGTTCTTGGAACTAGATGAATTGAAGCTGGAAGCTTGACTCAGTTGCCAGCCGTCAGTTGCCAGTTGCCAGTAGGAACGCGGAACTACTGGTAACTGACAACTGGCCGCTGGCAACTGTTTCTAAAACCCCTGCTGCACCAACTCTTCGAGCGTCAGCGAGTTTTCGGTTACCTCACCTTGCATCATCTTCTCAACGTATTTGGCGATGAGGTCGGCTTCGAGGTTGACTGGATCGCCGGGCTTGAGCGAGTGCAGATTCGTCATCTCGACGGTGTGGGGAATGATGGCGATGGTGCAACGATTCTTTTCGAGCTTCGCTACCGTAAGGCTGATGCCTTCGATCGAGATCGAGCCTTTGAACACGGTGTACTTCTCCACGTCGTCCGGCAGTTCGATGTGCAGCCACCAGTTTTCCGAGTCGGCGATGCGCTCGAAGGCGATCAGCTTGCCGACGCCATCCACGTGTCCCTGTACGATGTGGCCGCCGAAACGTCCGTCGGCCTTCATGGGTAGTTCGAGATTGACCAGCGCGCCTTCGTGAATGCGCGAGAATGACGTTCGCACCCAGGTTTCAGGGGCGAGGTCGGCGCAGAACGATCCGGGCTTGATGTCGAGCGCGGTGAGGCAGACTCCGCTGACAGAAATGCTATTGCCAGTGCCGAGTTCTTTGGGCGCGTTCTCGGCGGCGACGGTGATGCGGCGGTTTTCGCCCCGCTGCTCAATGCGGGTGACGCGCCCTACTTCTTCTACGATGCCGGTGAACATGAAGGCCTCCGGGACGAACTGAATATGATAATCCTGCCACGAGAACTGTTGATTGTTGATTCTTGATTGTTGAATGGAGACCCTTCGTTCTGGTGTTTGTGGTCTTCAATCAACAATCAACAATCAACAATCGAAAATCAACAATTGCTTTCTCCGTACGGTTCGCGCAGGTAGCCTTCCACGGCGAAGTCTTCGCCGAAGCGGTGCAGGTGCAAATGCTTGACCTGAGCGGCGGGATGCGTGTCCTCAAATCCCGCGCCTGCGGCGAAAGGAATCGAGCCGGCGCCGCCCAGGATCTTCGGCGCGTAATAGAGAAAAACCTTATCCACGACGCCGGCGACGAGCGCGGCTCCATTCACCGTGGCTCCGCCTTCGATCATCAAGCTGGTGATCTCCAGTTGCCCCAGGCGGCGCAGGATAGTCGGTAGATCGGGACGGCCGTCCGGCCTGGTTGCGGGAAGTTGCTCAACGTGGATGCCGAGCTGTTCGAGTTGGGACTTTCTCTGTTCGGTGACGGAGGAACAAAAGACCAGCACGCTGTTATCTTGCTCCTTGGCCACGCTTTGTACGAGACGCGATTCAACCGGAAGCCGCAGGTGCGAATCGAGAATCACGCGCAGTAGCGGGCGGCGGCGCGGGCGTCCGCTGCGGTCGGTGAGCAGGGGATTATCGGCGAGAATTGTGCCGATACCGGCCAGAATCGCGTCGTGCTGATGACGCAGTTCGTGCACGTGAGCGCGGGCGGCTTCGCCGGTGATCCATTTTCCGCGAAACCCGCTAGGGGCCAAGCCTTGGTCCGGCGCTTCAGGCCTCAAGACGTTTCCTGGCGGCGGCGAAATCTTGCCGTCGAGCGTCATGGCGGACTTCAGCGTCACCAGCGGCGTGCCGTTACGGATGTAGCAGGCAAATCCCTCATTCAGGCGGCGGGCTTGCTCTTCCAGGCGGCCGACCTCCACGCGCACGCCGGCGGCGCGCAGATTGTCGAATCCACGGCCACTGACTTTTGGATTCGGATCGGGCATGGAAGCCACCACGCGATGAACGCCGGCGGCGATCAGCGCGTCGGTACACGGGGGCGTGCGACCCTGGTGGGCGTGGGGCTCGAGGTTGATGTAGAGCGTGCCGCCGCGTGCCCTGGCGCCCGCTGCCTCGAGGGCGAGGATCTCGGCGTGCTTCAGGCCGGCGTACGTGTAAGTTCCGGTACCGACGACGTTGCCCTGAGCGTCGGTAATAACCGCGCCGACGTACGGGTTGGGCGAGGCCAGACCGATGCCGTGGCGCGCCAGCTCGAGCGCGCGGTGGAGAAGGTGTTCGTCGGCGGCGTGAACGGGCATGCAGGGAGAATCTACCACGAAGGAGCGACCACAGGGGCTGAAGCCCGACAGATTGAAGGCGGCTTACGCGGCCCTCAAGGGCCGCTCTTCCACTATTCAAACAACGAATCGACGAACTCTTTGGGATCGAAGGGCAGCAGGTCGCTCGCCTTCTCGCCCACGCCGACAAAGCGTACGGGCAATCCGAGCTCACGGGAAATCGCGACCACCACGCCGCCCTTCGCCGTGCCGTCGAGCTTGGTCAGAACAATGCCGGTCACGCCCGCGGACTCGGTGAACAGCCGTGCCTGCTGCAGACCATTTTGGCCGGTAGTGGCGTCCATTACCAGCAGAGTCTCGTGGGGCGCTCCGGGAATGATGCGCTGGGCGGTGCGGCGCATCTTTTCGAGTTCGGCCATGAGGCTCGACTTGGTGTGCAGGCGGCCGGCGGTATCTACGATGACGTAGTCGTTTTTGCGCGCGGCGGCGGCTTGAAGGGCATCGAACAAAACGGCGGCAGGATCGCCTCCGGGCTTGGTTTTGATCACTTCGGTGCCCGTTCGCTGGCCCCAGATTTCCAGTTGCTCGATGGCGGCGGCGCGAAAAGTGTCGGCGGCGCAAAGCAGGACGTTCTTTCCTTGTGAGCGGAAGACTTGCGCCAGCTTGCCGATGGTTGTGGTCTTGCCGGTGCCGTTGACGCCCACGATCAGAATGACTTCGGGCACGCCATCCACCTTCCGAACCGGCCGTGCGCTGGCGGAGTTCAGAATCGCCAGCAATTCTTCCTTCAGCAGCCGCTTGAGTTCCTGCACATCTTTGATCTGCTTGCGGTCGGCTTTCTCCCGCAGCGTAGCGAGAACCTGCTGCGTGGTGGCCATGCCGAGATCGGCGCTGATGAGCGTGGCCTCGAGATCGTCGAGCGTATTGCGGTCGATTTCCTTGCCGAGGGAGACGACCTGCTCGATGCGCCCCGCCAGATTCTCGCGGGTACGCGTGACCGCCTGCTTCATGCGGTCCAGAAAGCCGGTCTTCTTTTCTTCCTCGAGGCTGCCGAAAAGAGTCTGGATCATAAGAGGACAGAAACTGATTATACGGGGACCAACCCGGTGGGTCTTCACCGCAAGCGATGGGCTTCTGGAAATTGGCCTGGTTCCTGTCGGCCGAATTAGAAACTTGAACTGCGGAGTGCGCGAAGGAACGCTGCAAAGGCCACGGCGAAAATCGTAGGTCGCCGGGAAATTGAGGACAGGCTAGACACGGGTTCGTTCCAGGACAGCTGTGTCGGGAGAGAGCGCGGCTGGGACGGTAGCTGCCGCACCGGCAGCTTGAGTTGCCGCGGGCACCTCAACTGGAGTTGGCGCGGGCGCGACCGGGCGCTTGATGGTGAAGCGCTGGATGCGAATCTCGCCGCGGGCATAGACCGCGAGCAGCGCCGTGACACAGTCGGGATCGAGGCGCTTGCCGGCAAGATTGCGGATGATCTGCAGAGCCTGCTCGGGCGTGTGCGCCTGCTGATAAGGACGATTCGTGGTCAGTGCGTCGAAGGTATCGCCCACGGCGATCACCCGCGCCAGCAGCGGAATCTGATCGCCCGTGAGGCCGTAAGGATATCCCCTGCCATCGAGGGCTTCGTGGTGCAGTTCGATACCAGGCAGCATTCCCGCCAGCTGCGTGACCGGGCGCAGAATGTTGGCGCCCTTGGTGGTGTGCGTCTTCATGACCTCGAATTCTTCCTCGGTCAGGGCCCCGGGCTTTTTCAGGATGTGGTCCTCGATGCCGATCTTGCCCACGTCGTGGAGTTGGGCGGAAATCTGCAGCGTCTCCAGGAAGGGTGCGGGCAGCTTCATTTCCTTCGCAATCAGCAGGGAGTAGCGCGTGACGCGATCCGAGTGGCCGCGGGTGTATGGGTCCTTTTCGTCGACCGCGCCGGCCAACATCTGGATGGAGCCCATGAACAGAGCGCGATTCTCTTCAGCGGCGCGTTTGAGGTCTTCGACGAAGCGTTCGAGTTCTTCCGACATGGTGTTGAAGGTCTGGGCCAGTTCGCCGATTTCCGTGCGGCTCCACAAGTGTACGCGCTGCGAGAAGTCGCCGCGGGCCAGGGCTCGGCTGGACTGGGTGAGCACTTCCAGAGGATTGGTGATGCGGCGCGCGGCGAAGATGCTGACACCGATGCTCACGAGCACCGCCAGTATGGCCAGCAGGCGGGCGGTGCGCTGCATTTCGAGAATTCCGCGATAGGCCTCGCGCTGGGGTTTCTGCACCACCACCGCCCAGTCGAGGGAGGTGACCGGGCTGTAGGTGCCGAGCATCTGCACCGCTTCCGAGCCGGTGTTAATGGCGAATTCCTTGGTGGCGGCCAGTTGTGCTTTGTTGCCCCCATCCACAAAGTTGCGCACGATTTCCAGGTTCTTCATGTCCTGGCCGGTGGCGAATTCGGAGGTGGCGGCGGCGACCAGGCGGCCCTGCGCGTCGACGACATAGGGAGTCAGACCGCCCCCGCTGACTTCCTGCAGGCGGCGGATCAGAAACTGCAGATCTACGACCGAGGCGATCATGCCCAGGAATCGCGGTCCGTACTTGACCGGCGCGCTGACCAGAAAAACGGTGTGCGCGGATTTTCCTTCGCCCACGACCAGAGCCTGTCCGTTGTAGGCGCGGCCGTCGCGGGCCGCGGCGAAGGCGCGCTCCAGCTCGCGCTGCAGGAAGGCGTCAGGAGCGATGCGGCCGGCGGAAATGCCTTTGGCCTCGGAATTCAGCAGAGTGGCGTAGGCAATTTCATCGGAGGAAGAAACGAAGTTTTCGAGCAGCGCCCGCAGTTCCGGAGCGTGAATGTTTTGCTCACCGATATCGCCGCCGCTGGCCACCTGAATGGCGGAAGACAAGTTCGCCAGCATCACGCGCAGCGAATGCTCGTGCTGGGAAAGATCGTCGGCCAGCGAGCGAGTCACCGTGTTCTGCAGCAGCATCTCGTTGGTCTTCAGACGGTCGCGATTGATGGCCACCACCTGCGTGGAATAGAAATACATGGGGACCGTGCTGATGACCAGAAGCACACTAAGAATGACGTACAGAATCGGGATGCGGGCGTGGCTGGAAGTGCTGGAGGACAAAGCTCTCCCTTCACTCAACTCGCAGACGCCGGGTCGAAGTGGCGGCGCCTTTCAAAGGTATCCCTAAGATTTTAGTGTGAAATGGATCAGGTTTGAGGAAAAGCTGGCCGGTTCGCCATTACCAAAGTACCTCTCAAAGGTGCCGTCTGGCGCGGCTTTGGCAGGGAAAAGCGGACCTCAGACCCCGGACTTCGCTCTAGTTCAGGAGCTTTTGCAAGTCCTTCCATTTGACGAGGATGACGTGATTGTCTGCCATGGCCTTCTTGAATTCGGGGCTGGTTACGACGTTGTAATCCCTCTGCCGCCACGCTGATCCGTAGTCAGGATGGTCCACCATCACGGCCTGGAGTTCACCATCGTCGTGGCCCAGGTGAACGATGATCCCGGTGAGGTCGGGTTTCAGGTTCCGAATGATGTTGGAGTAAAAGCTGGTCCGGTCCGCGGGGGAGACACTGCGCTAGGATCCGCCGCCGGTTTCGCTCTTTCCGCTGCGCGTCATCAGTTCATGAATGGCTTCGCGGGGAGATTTTCCCTGGTGCAGAATAGCGTGCATCTGGGCGGTGATGGGCATTTCCACTCCCCGCGCCAGGGCAAGGCCTACAGCGGCGGCGGTGGTAAAGATGCCTTCAGCGACCATGCCATGCATGCCGGCCAGGATCTCGGGCAGTTTGCGGCCGCGGCCAAGTTCGACACCCACACTGCGATTGCGCGACAGGCCGCCGGTGCAGGTGAGCACCAGATCGCCCAACCCGGCGAGTCCGGCCATGGTTTCAGCCCGGCCGCCGCAAGCCGTCACCAGACGGGTCATTTCAGCCAGGCCGCGCGTGATCAGCGCGGCCACCGAATTGTGTCCCAGACCGAGACCGTCGCAGATTCCCGCGGCGATGGCGACAATGTTCTTCAGCGCGCCGCCCAGTTCCACGCCGATCACATCGCTGTTGGTGTAAACGCGGAAATTGGGATCGCTGAATTCCGTCTGCAGGGTGCGCGCGAGGGCTGGATCGCTGGAGGCGATGGTTACTGCAGTCGGGTCGCCGCGGGCGACTTCCTGGGCGAACGAGGGACCGCTGAGCGCTCCAATGGCTGGGGCGGGTCCGTCATGGTGGAGTACTTCGGCGATCACCTCGGTCATGCGCTCGAGAGAACCTTCCTCCAGTCCCTTGGTGGCGCTCGCGATCAATGCCTGCGGGGGAATCAGCGGCCGCATGCGTTCAAACAGACCCCGACAATGCTGAGACGGCATGACGCTGATCACGATTTGCGCTCCGGCGAGTGCGGAAGCGAGATCATTCGTGGCAGTCACGCCGACGGGGATGAGGCAGCCGGGGAGAAACTGTTCATTGATGCGCTTGTGCTGGATGGCCTGGCACACTTCGGTTTCGTGGGCCCAGAGCCGGACGCGGTGCGTGCCTTTGCGTCCGAGAACGATGGCGAGGCTCGTGCCCCACGCGCCCGCGCCGATAATGGCGATCTCGCTCATGGTTTTTCCGGCTCCGATCCCGGCTTCGCGCCGCGCCTGAATCCAAAGCGCCTTTCCGTGCCGGCCAGCAGGCGGCGGATGTTCTGGTGGTGCCTGGCCACGATCAGCAGCGACGCCAGCGACATGAAAGCCAACGCCAGCCAGGCGTTGCCGTATTCATGCAGCAGCCAGGCGAGAATTGGGAAGGCCGCGACCGCGATGATCGATCCCAAAGACACGTAGCGGAACACAAGTACAACCACGACAAATATACACACCGCTGCCAGCACGGCTTTGGGCGCGATTAGGGCAAACGCCCCCAGCCCGGTGGCGACTCCTTTGCCTCCGCGAAAGCGCAGCCAGATCGGGAAGATGTGGCCGAGAATGGCGAACAGGGCAGCCAGAGCCATGCCGGTTACGACCCGAGCCTGCGCGGCATCAGGCATCGCCGTCCATGCGTGGTCGGGATACCAGGGTGCGTTCGCATAGGCCCAACTGATGAATTCGCCACGCAAGAAGACGAGCGCCGCCAACCCAGCCGCAGATCCTTTCAGTGCATCTAGCAGCAGCGTGACCACACCCAGCACTGGCGACTTGCGCGAGACGTTGGTAGCTCCAATATTTCCACTGCCGCTCTGCCGCACGTCCTCTCCGCGAAAGATGCGCACTAGAAGATAGCCGAAAGGGATGGAACCGAGCAGGTAACTTAGAACAGCGGTAAGGAGAAAAGATGGCATTTTGCTCAGCAGTCTGCTAGTGCAGCGCGAACCGCGCCAGCTTCATGTATTTCGACCCCTTCGGCGACAACTGGCTCTGGTACAGAAAAAACTCGCGGGCGGTCATGGTACCAAACTCGGGGGCGGGCAGAGCAGCGAGTTTTTCCTGCAGGCGGAGAAAGCTGCGATGGAGGCCGTCTTCTTTGCGCCAGCGCGGCGCACCCGAACCACCCGGCCCGCGCGCGAGCGTCAGGTGGGGGCTGAAGGCCCGCGCTTCTCTCGCAACTCCAAGGGCTGCCATCTGGGTGTCAATCGTGGCGGCCAGCAACGCCAGTTGCGGCCCTGCTTCCATGCCGATCCAGAACACACGCGCGGATTTCGCGGTGGGGAAGAAGCCGTATCCGCGAAATTGAATTTCTGCCGCGTTCCCGCTGATTGTTCCCAACGCCAGCTTGATCTGCTCGACCGCAGCTTCGGGCTGCTCGCCGATAAACTTCAGGGTCACGTGCAGGGATTCCGGCTTCACCCAGCGCGCATCAGGTGCGAACCCCTGCACGCCTTCGATAAAGCGGGCGATGCGCTCGCGGATGGCGTCGTCAATGTCGACAGCGATGAAGAGGCGCATAAAAGCAGCTTCGAGTCCCGAGTCCTGAGTCGTGAGTGCCGAGAAGAAGGCCGACTCGGATGCGGCTCGCAACTCACAACTCGGGACTCGCAGCTCGGGACTACATCAACTTCCTTCTTACCATATCCAGCGCCATGGTCGAGGCGAAGCGGCGGATTCGTTTGCGGTCACCGGCAAAGTTGCGCTGGACCACATCTGTCCCGCGGTCGCTGGCCACGGCGTGAAACACCAGGCCGACAGGCTTTTCCGCGGTGCCTCCGGTGGGTCCGGCCACTCCAGTGATGCCCACGCCCAAGGTCGCCTCGCAGCGATACCGAATGCCCTCGGCCAGCGCCGCCGCCACTTCGCGGCTGACCGCGCCATGGCGCTCGATCATTTCCGCCGGGACGCCGGCGAGTTCTGTCTTCAACTGGTTGGAATAGACGATGGCCCCGCCTAGAAAATAGCGCGAACTGCCGCTGACCGACGTGATGCGTTCCGCGAGCAGTCCTCCCGTACACGATTCTGCCACGGCCAGCGTGGCGTTGCGCATCTGCAGCCAGTAGCCGACGATCTGCTCCAGCGATTCGCCGCTGCGCGAATAGACGGCGTCGTCGAGTTCATCTTCTACCAGCCCGGCGACTTCATCCACGCGCCGCTGCGCCGCATCTTGGGTTGCGGCGCGCGACTTGAAGTGCAACTCGACTTCTCCCGCTCCGGCCAGGATGGTAGTATCCACCTCTCCATAGCGTTTGTAGATGGGCGCGACGCGTGCGTCAACGGCCGATTCGCCCAGCATGGCAACCTTCAGGGTACGGCTGGCGAGAAAGGCGGCGGGAACTTTGGCTCGCAGCCGCTCGCGCACTTCATTCTCAAATAGCGCCTTCATCTCGTGCGGAGGGCCGGGAAGGAGCACCACGATTCGATCCTTGCCTTCGAAGTTACCGGCCAGCCATTGTCCCGGCGCGGTGCCGTTGGGGTTCGGGAGCGGGGTAGCGCCGGCGATGACGTCCGCCTGCTTGATATTGTTCGGCGCCATCTTCCAGCCGTGCGCGGCGAAGCGCTGTTCGATGCGCGTCAGCATCTCTGGGTCGCGGCGTAGTTCTGCGCCGAGCGCTTCGGCAACGGCTTCGCGCGTCAGGTCATCTTCGGTGGGGCCGAGGCCGCCCGTGAAAATCAGAATGTCGGAACGAAACAGCCCGTGCTGCGCCGCCGCTACCAGCCGCCGCAGATTGTCGCCGACAACGCTCTTGCAGACGACCTCAACGCCCAGCAGGTTGAGCTGTTCGGTGAGATAGAGCGAGTTGGTGTCCATGCGGTAGGGTGTGAGCATCTCGGAACCCACCGCGATGATCTCGGCATTCACGCGTTAGAAGTTTAAATGAAAAGCGGCACGGTGAGCTCGCTGGTAGCTCAATGTGAATGATAGACGACGTCTTCATTTTCTTCCGGGGCGTCATCCCGAGCGGAGCCGTTTTTCAGGCGGAGCGAGGGATCTCCCAGCAGGCGAACGTCTCAAGGGAGATCCCTCGGCCCGCTGGCAAAGCGCGGTCCTTCGGGATGACGCCGCAGGGCAGCGCGAAGTTCATATTGGGCCAAGCGTCTCGGACTTATTCAGGCAGCAGGGGCAAGCCCTGAATGTTCCACGCGAGATGGTGCACGGCGTCGGTAGTGGCAAGAACGACCGACCGCCCAGGCGCGAAGGCCAGCCCGACCAGCCCGTGGCCGGCAACTTCCAGGGTGGCCTTGCCATCGGGTGTGATCTTCACAATCCCGCGCTTGCCGGCGAGCGAGGCCGCGACATAGAGGTTCCCCTCCCCATCGAAGGCCAGTCCCTGCGGCCGGCCCAGACCCTTGTAGAAGGTGCTCACGGTGCCGTTGGGAGCGATCTTGTACACGTGATCGAAGCTGGAGGTGGTCGGCCCGGTTACGAAGAGATCGCCGTGTGCGTTGAACGCAAGGTGGTAAGCCGACACACTCGGCTCCAGCGTGGCAAAAACAAAGACCTGCTGATCGCGCGAAATCTTGAAGATGGTGCCGCTGCGGTCGCCCACGTAAAGATTCTGCTCGCGATCGAAGGCGATGCCCGTGGCTACGCCCATGCCTTCGGCATAGGTGGTCATGCTCCCGTTGGGAGCCACGCGATAGACGGCGCCGTCATAGCGCGAGGAGGCGTACAACATGCCTTGGCGGTCGAAAGCCATGGAAGTGGCGTTCATCATCTCGACCACGAATGGCTTTACGGTGTAGTTGGTATCAATCTTGAAGATGGCCACCGGAACTTTCTGCCCGCGCGAACCGGAGAATGTGACATAGAGATTGCCTTCGGCGTCGAGCGCGGGATTGGTGACGGGGTGAAGATTCTCGGCGATGGGCACGGCGACCTTTACGGGTTGGGCGTTGCTGACATGGCCGTCGGTAGCAACCACGAGCGCGCCGGAAGTCGCGCCCTCGGGCACGCGCGCGACCAGAAAGGCGTCGGAACTGACCACGACCGATCCTTCAACGTCGCCGAATCGCACTTTGGGACGGACCAACTCCCGTGGCCGCAACCCCGAACCGGTGATGCGGATTTCGCCCCCGGCCAGGGCCAGAGCCGGCACAATCGCGTCGATGCGCGGCCCGCCGTTCACGTTTTTTCTGCCCAGGATGCGGTCAGAAAGACTCATGAGAAATACCGAGCACAGAGTTGCGAGCCCGAGCATCGCAGAGTTTACTGCCCGGGTCTCGCCGCTCGCAACTGCCTACTTGCTTAGTACACCAAAATGCAGCAAAAGTTGCATCCCCAAGAAGGAGTAAATCCCTGCCGCCACATCATCCAGCACAATGCCTGCGCCCTCGGGAAGCCTCTCCAGCTGCCGCACCGGAGGAGGCTTGACGATATCGAAGGCTCGAAAAAATATAAAACCAGCCAGAAAAGTTTTCCACGCGAGAGGAGCGCCGATCAGAGCGATCAGTTGGCCGGCGACTTCGTCAATCACCACGAACTGCGGATCCTTGCTTCCCGACGACCGGGCGACTTGCGTGGCGGCGGGAATACCGATCAGCGTGACGAGGATTGCCAGCGCGTACGCGACCGGCGTGCGCAGGGACGGAGTGAGCCAGTGCGCAAGAACGGCCCAGAGCAGTACGGTCGCGGCTGAACCCCAAGTCCCCGGGCCCGGGCGCATTCGGCCAATGCCGAAAAAAGTCGCGATCAGAGTTGCCCAGAGTGGAGCGCCGGGACGAGACACACCTTCGCTGGGGGAAGATCCAGCGACCGCCTGCGGGACAGCGGCGCTGCGGTCGGGCGTCATATCGGTCTTGGACTCGTTAGCCTTGATTGATCCCATACTTAAGCGCCGCTAGGTGTCGTAGCGCCGCCGTCTTCAGCGGCTGTCGTGCTGGCGTCTCGCCCGCACACGCTCGTTACGGGTCTTTGTCTACGTCTTCCAGATTGCTCTCGCGGATCGGTTCTTCCGCGTCTCTGACCGGCGATGAGATCACATAAGCTCCGCTCGCCCATCTGCCCAGATCAATAGTGCGGCAGCGCTGGCTGCAAAAAGGGAAATCCATATCGGTGTTTTTCACCGGCTTCTTGCAGATCGGGCAGCGGAGTTTGAGCGTGCGCTTGCGCGGCATATCGCTTCTTATTGTAGAAGGAAGATTTCAGATTGCAGGTTGAAAATCGAGTCCTTTTGCCGCGCTAGAGAATCCTGGCCACCACGTCGTAATCATAGCTCTCGGTGATCTGGCAGCGATAGAACTCGCCCGGCTGCGGCGTCATTCCTTCGGGAAAGTCATTGACGAAGACCTTGCCATCGATCTCAGGCGCGTGCATGGTGGTCCGGCCTTCGAGCAGCAATTCACTTTCTTCGGATTCACCCTCCAGCAACAGATCGAACTCGCGCCCTACCAGCGCCATCTTCTTCTTTCTGCTGATCTGGCGCTGGATTGCCATCAGATGCTTGCGGCGCCGCTCGATCTCGCGCGGAGAGAGCTTTTTCTCCAGGGAGTACGCGGCTGCACCTTCCTGATCGGAGTAGGCGAACGTTCCCATCCAGTCGAACTGAACCTCGCGCACGAAAGCGCAGAGTTCTTCGAATTCTTTTTCCGTCTCGCCGGGAAAGCCCACGATAAACGACGTGCGCAGCGTCAGATCGGGCACGATGCGCCGCATTTTGGCGATCGAGCGCAGGAATACATCCGCACCGCCTCCGCGTTTCATGCGCTTCAACACTGAGGCCGAGGCATGCTGCAGGGGCACGTCCATGTAGGAACAGATCTTCTCGTGTTGCGCGATCGCCCCCAGCAGCTTGCCGGTAATTTTGTTGGGATAGGCGTAGAGGAAGCGGATCCAGCGCAAGTCTTCGATGCGAGCTAACGTTTCGAGCAGCAGCGCCAGGCCATCTTGCAGGCCGAAGTCTTCGCCGTAGCAGGTGGTGTCCTGGCCGATCAGGGTAATCTCACGCACGCCGGCTTGCGCCAGGCGTTCGGCTTCCGCCACGACCGATTCGAAGCGGCGGGAGCGGAACTGGCCGCGCAACTGCGGAATGATGCAAAACGTGCAGGGATGGTCGCAGCCTTCGGCGATCTTGATATAAGCCATGTGCCGCGGCGTGGCCAGAATGCGCGGGGTCGAATCGTCGTAGAGATAGTTGGGCAAGTCGCCAACGGCCCCGGTCCATGATTCGCCAGCCGAGGATTCGCGCGCCCACGCCTCGCGCGAGAACCGGCCTTGCGCGGCGCGGGCGTCGCCTTCCGGCCGCGATGGCAACACCACGAATGGCGAACTGTTCCCGATACCATTTCGGCGGCCATTCTGCGCGGCGGTCAAACCGGCCGCGGCGAGAATGTTTTCTAATTCGCCGGTTCCCACCACCGCGTCAACTTCAGGGATGTCTTTGCGAATCTGGTCGCGGAAGCGCTCGACCAGGCATCCTGCGACCACCAGTTTCTTGGTTTTGCCGCCGGTCTTGTGCGCTGCCATTTCGAGGATCGTGTTCACCGACTCCTGCTGCGCGCTTTCGATGAATGAACAGGTGTTGACCACGATTACATCGGCGTCTTGCGCGCGCGGCGTCAATTCCGCGCCGGCCCGCGCCACCAGCCCCATCATGACTTCGCTATCCACCAGGTTTTTTGGGCAGCCCAGGCTGACGAAGCCGACTTTCGGCCGGTGCTGGGCCGGAGGGGATTCCTGAGGCTTCTTGGGAGAATTGCTGCTGGTAAGGATTTTAGACGGCATGGAATCTTTCAATTTTAGCATTCCAGGGCGGCGCTTCCGGCATTGCACGCATGATCCGAACCCGGCGCCCAGCCTGATGAGAAATCCACAGGGGAGAAGCACTTGTGGATTCAAAATGCCCCGCGTCGTGCTAGGCTATGGCTTACCGCCGTAACGATAAAGATTAGAAGGACCTCGCAGGAGGGGCAAATGTCCGGGAAACGACTGTGGATTGCGGTCCTGTGCGTGGTTACGATGGTAGGTGCGCTGGCCGCGCAAGATGAGAAGAACGACCTGGGCGGCAGCATCGGCCGAACGTTCATCAGCACCCAGGCGCTAACCCGGTGCACCGCTCCGTGCTTCGATCCCTACATTCGTTACGGGAAAGGCCTGACGATTGAAGGCAGTTACGCCCGTCGCCTTCTGGTGACGCCGATTTTCGCGGTGGCCGCGGAACTCCCCATTCTTTTCAATCCCGACGAGGACCTTCACGCCGGCGGTCAGAGCCTGGTGCCCCAGGACTACAAGGCGCTGTTCATAACTCCCTCCGTGCGGGTGAATCTGTTCCCCACCACCGCAGTGTCTCTGTGGGGCAGCTTGGGCGGGGGCTTTGGCCATATCAGCCAGAATAAGTTGACGCTTTACGGGGCTAACAACACCGGCAGTTCCACCACCTCGGGAGTGCTGCAGTACGGAATCGGACTGGACGTCAAACTTACAAAGAGGGTTGCGCTGCGCGCCGAAGGCCGCGACTTTTGGGCGGGAGAGCCTGATTTTCCCCAGGCCCCGACCGGCAAGACGCGGCAGCATAACTATTTTCTTGGCGTAGGCGCGGTCTGGCGCTTCTAGCCGTTTTCACCTATAGCGTGGACTGTAAGAACGCTTGTCATCCCGAGCGTAGCGAGGGATCCAGGTTCTGGCCTGCACCATCAGTATCGCCGCCGAGAGCACACCCCCATAAAGCGCTAACTTAAGGAGCTATTGTTTCCGGTTAGCCCGTTAGAACTAAGCCGCTGGTGCGGCGGATTGAGAGTAGTGGTGTAGCGAGAGGAGTCGAGTGGCGCTAGCTTGAGTAGTCATAGGAGGAGGTTCCTAT
>Ga0209517_10000776_pt1 | contig 52637 bp, 28 predicted proteins | sample PeaSoiMetSII2010_FD_187695 | JGI IMG/M metagenome (GOLD analysis project Ga0209517, IMG submission 187695) | Peat soil microbial communities from Weissenstadt, Germany - SII-2010 (SPAdes) (version 2) | ecosystem: Environmental > Terrestrial > Soil > Wetlands > Peat | place: Germany...
AATGCTAAAGGCTAAAGGCTAAAGTGGGGGAAGGGGGAAGGAGGGTCGGACCGATCCGACCGATCTGTCCGATCTGACCGATGGGTACTAGGCGTCGCAGTGGGGGGCAAGGCCAAAGGCGGTCATCAAGGCTAAAGGCTAAAGTTCTCCTGAGGTGTGGGGGTGAGGGGTGAAGGCCAATTTAGGGAACTGGGGTCGGACCGATCCGTCCGATCTGGCTCAGAATAGCGAGAATCACCACCAGAACGTTGGGGTGCCGCCTCCAACCGTTTGCGGCCACATGTTGACAAATTTGCGCCACTCGGCATGGCCATCCAACATTCCCACGTTGCCGCCAGCAGGCGTCTTTCCGTTCGGAAGAAGATGCGGGCTGGTGTGGAGTTTCGTGTATCCGCCTTGGACGGCGGTATAATTGTAAATGCCACGCATGGCCGGGTTATCCTGGCCATCCGCCGAAAGAGTCGCATCCGCAACCAACACGCGCGTGGAGACCGACGGGGCGGGCAGGAAGTTGCCCACTGGGCCGTAGGGAATGATGGTGGGCTGGAGCGAGTAGTTCCAATTCGTCGGGTTAACGGTGGGTGTATCGGGAAAGGTCATGGCGTAATCAAGCACGCGGTAACTGTTGGCTGAATAATTCCAAAGCGCGAGAAAGTCAGTATCGTTGAATGGGGGAGAAATGCCGGGGCAGTACCAGATCTTATACTGGGTGCCACTCTGCTGCATGGCATTGCCGACATTCCAGTCGCAGTCCCAGGCCCAATACCCAGCGGTAAGCTTTGGCAGCTTCTCCTTAAAGTCAATCGCATAGACGTGGAGGGCGATCAGTTGCTGGCGCTCCTGGCTCAGGCATTGGGTCCTTTTAGCCTTCGCTTTGGCCCTGGCCAAGGCGGGCAGGAGCATGGCGGCCAGGATGGCGATAATGGCGATGACCACCAGCAACTCGATCAGAGTGAAGGCCCTGCTCGCGTTCTTTCCGACTCTTTTCATTTCGTCAAGTTTGTTCTGCCCGCTTAAACAGGGTGGGCCGGAGGCTCGCTCTGGCCCACCGCTGCGGCATCCGAATTGTTGCTACGGCACGGGCTCGCTCAACCGGAAGTACGCATTCTGCGCTCCGATCGGCAGCGTCAGCGATGCCACCCCGTTGACCACGGTTGGGGGCGGGTTGAGCACCGGCCGCCAGTCCGCGGGCAAGGCCGGCAAGGACGCTGTGGTCTGCACTTGCACGCCTGGCTGATCCGGCCAGCTCAGGATGATATTGGAGCCGGACAGCGTAATCGTCAACCCGAACCCGCCACTGACATCGAGGGCGAAGTTGTCGAATTGATCGACCTGCTCAAGGCCACTATCAAAGGCGCACGCGATAATGCCAATTTGCATGGGCTGGTTGGCATAGACGGCGTTGGCGTAGGTGACGCCGTTGGGGGCCGGCAGCCATGGATCGGTCTGGCTCGCCCGCTGATAGAAAGAGAAGTTAGTCCCGGACTGGCGCACCAGCAGCAGCCAGAATTGGCCCGAGCCGATGTCCGGCTGGGTGCTGCTCACCACTTTGGCGTTATCAATTTCCGCTCGCGCATAGGTGCCGATGCCGAATTGGTCGAAGCGTGTCCAGGAAACCCAATCCTCCCCGTACGTGCCGTTAGCGTTCGTGGCGAACGGCGCTCCGATGTTGCCATTGGTATAGGTTGTATAGAGGCGTGCCATCAAGCCCGGGTTGTCATAGTTCGCCGAGCCGGCGCTGGCGAGGTTGTTGGAATATGCGTTGAAGTTGACCAAATGCACTTGCATCTGGAAATCGGCGGGTACGTACTTGAACAGGAAGAACCCGTCGTTTTGGTTATATTCCCAGCCGACATTTTCGTTAGACACCGTCAAGGTTCCATTGGCGGTGATGCCGGCATCGGCTCCAAAAATTTGGGCGGCCGGGTCGGACGTAAAGCCAGTGCCTGGGACCGTGAAGTTGGGATAGGCATAAACGCCGTCCCACGGTGACCCCACCGCGCCATTATGAAGGTAATCATGCGCGACGGTGAAGCTGTCGGTGAAGGCTGGCGCATGAACAGTCACTGGCAGTGTATTGGTGAAGCTATTTGTCCCAACCGTGTACACCACTTGGATGCTGGTTGCGCCGGGCGAGATGCCTGTGATCAAGCCGCCGCCAGCGACTGCGATGTTGGTATTGGCGGAAGTCATAGTGCTGAACCGGGCAACGTTCACCGGGTTCACGATATTGCCCGGGAACACCAGGTTCACGACGGGGAAGCCGACGCCAAAGGAGGGAATGCTGGGCACGGGAAGCGAAGAAACGATGTTTGTGGGATTGCCATCTTGTAGGCCGGGAAAGGGCGTAGCCGCAGCAGTCTCGGTATCGAACACCTTGGTTGTGCCGCTGCTCGAATAGGAATACACGGCGAAATAATAGGTATCGCCCGGAGCAAGGCCAGTCACCGTCACCGTGTTGCCTACTCCGCGGAACAAGACAAAGTTCCCACCGCCCAAATCAGTGCCTTGCCCAAAGGTGGAACTAGCTGAAGAAAGGAAGCCATACGGGGGCTGCTGGTTGACGGGCGCGCCTTCCCTGCCGACAACAAAGCTCGTGGCCTGGCTACTGTCCGCGTTAGTGCCGGGAGTCCACGTCAGGGTGATCGAGAAATCCGGGTTAACGGTCTCGACGAGGTTGCTACAAGCCGACGGCGGAGGTCCGCCGGCATCCAAGTCGGGGGCATCCAGCATGAAGCTGTCGAATGCGACGGTGCCCAAGTTCCCGGTGTACATCGCTTGGAAGAGGCCCGCCTGCAATCCTACCGGCGTGCCCCCAGGCTGACCGTTAGGAATAATAAAGTCAGGACGGAGGATCGTCTGCTGCGGTTCGGGGGTCCACGGGTCCGTCAGGTTGACCTTGCGGTAGAACAGGAAATTCGTGCTGTTCACGCGCGTCATCAGCATCCAGAACGGGCCCGTGGCGGCATCGAAGTTCGCAAGTTCGTTGTCAGCGCCATCCAGCGCATAGCGGGACTCAAGCGAGTCACCAAATTCCTCAAATTCACCAAAATAGACCCAGTTTTCTGCAGGTGTGGTGCCGTCCGGACTGTATGCGGCGCCCTGTTTCCCGGCGACGCCGGAGTTGTTGTAAGCCCGCGCCATCAGACCGGCGAACTCATAATTGACTGGAGTAGCAATAGTGACATGCACTGCCATCTGGAAATCACCCTGAACGTACTTGTGCAGGAAGAAGCCATTATCGCCCGCGCCGGCCCAAGCGGTGTTTTGGGCGGTCACCGTCAGAACGCCGGGGGTGGTGTTGTTGGCGTCGCAGTCCGTCGTCATCGCGCCGACTCCAGTTGTTTCTCCCGGAAAATCGCCATATTGAAAGTAGCCACCTTCCCATCCTGTGCCAGGCAGGCCCTGGGTCAAATAATTGTGCGTGGTGCTAAAATTGTCCGTAAAAGCCGGGGTATGGACCGATACGCTGTTGGTGGCGAGATAGCCTGCGTACCCCGCCGTGATCGAAGCTGTGCCATTGGCCAGCGCGTTCATAACTCCGCTATTGATGGTAATAATAGTGGGGTCGCTGGAAGTGAGGGTTGCGTTCGGATCGGAGCTGACGTTCACGGACTCGCCGTCGCAAAAGTGCGCGGTGATCGTCGCGCTGCCGACACCGCCTGCCGGAAGGTTGGCGGGACTGACCGTGAAACTGACATTCGTGACGGTGCCGGGTCCGACGAAGTTGGTGGAGGCGGGGCTGGCGGTATTATAGGCGATCGTGGGACCCGAGCCGGAATAAGAGAACACATAGACGTTATAAGTATTATTGCTGCCGCCCAATCCGGTGACGGTGATATTGGTGGCTGGGCCGGCATAGACGATATGGCTGCGGGAGGAACTCAACAGGGTGTTGGGGTCCTGGAAGTTCGTGTCGCCGGTATAAGTCTGGCCCTGGACGGGGTTGCCGAGGAGAATTCCATTGGCCCGAACGACGACCAGGCTGCCGCTGCCGCCGTTGGTGGTCCAAGACAATCCGACCGAGTTGCAGTTGAGCGGAGAAACGGTGACATTGGCGGGCGCTGGCGGCATGGCTGGCGGCGGATTGACATTAGGGCCTTTGAGTTCGAAGTCGGTGAAAAACACGGTGGCCTGGTTGCCGCTGAACAGGGCGTGGTCAATGCCCACCTGGAGAGGCAGGTTCGCGAAGTCGCTGCGGACATAAATACCGTTGGGGTAATTGGCCGCGTTGGTAAGCTGGACCCAACCATCCCCATAATTGGTTTTCCAAAAAAACATGAAGTTGGTGCTCTGCGACCTTACGATCCTGAAGAAGCGGGTCTGGTTGGTGTTGGCAAGGGCATCCGTAAAAGAGTCCTGGACGTCGGCGCCATTGGTGGCGATGCGGACTTGGTCGATGCTGAACTCCTGGCCGCGCCACAACTCGACAAAGTTTTCGGCCGCGTTGGTGCTGGTGGTGCTGAAGGGGGCGCCCGAGTTGTTCGTGGCGTAGGCGCGAACGAGCAACCCGCCGAAGTTATTGCCGGTCGTGTCCCAGTTGGGAAGGCTCTCCACCGCCACGTCAAAGTCGCCAGTGACGAGCTTCCACAAGAAGAAACCGTCGTCGCCTGCGCCGGCCCAAGCCCCTCCGGTGGAAGTCAGGGTCAAGTCGCCGGGAAACACTAAATTGGCGCTGGCCACGCTGGAGGCGCCAAGGCCGCTCGTGGAACTCCCGTTGGGAACATCGCCGAAGCCCAAGTAAACGCCATCCCAATTGGTGTCGCCAACGATGCCGTTGGCGACATAGTCGGCAGAAGTAGTGAAGTTATTAGTGATGCCTTGGGCGCGAGCCGAAAAGGATGCGGCAAGGGCCAAGACGGTGAGGCAGAATGCTGTAAGTTTCTGATGGTTGTTCATAAGGGGTTGACAATTGGGGCCGGTTGGACTTGAGTTAAGTAAATAAGAAATGCGCTAGGACAATCGAGTGCCGAAGCGTGCTTTTCTGGTTCATTTTTGTGAGATTAATTTATGTCATCGGCGGCAGCGCTGTCTTGGCTTAAAATGACAGGCGGCCTATGAAATCCGACATATTAACGCACGCCGAAGCACGGGGAGAATCGATCCCAGCCATCGCGGGCGAGTTAAGGATATTTGAACAGCTTTTCGATCATGTGCCCGAAACCGCTTTCTTTTTCAAAGATTCGCAGGGTCGTTACCTGGCGGTGAATCAGTCGTTGGTCGAGCGCTGCGGACTGGAGGACAAGCGCCAACTCCTGGGGCATCACGTCGGCGAGGTGTTTCCCAAGGAACTAGCCGAGCTTTACGCGACGCAGGACCGAACCGTGCTGCGGACTGGCCGGCCGATCATCGACCATTTGGAACTGCATTGGTATGAACACCGCCGGCCCGGGTGGTGCCTGACCACCAAACTTCCGGTGCGGGACAGCGGTGGAAATGTCGTGGGAGTTGTGGGCATCTCGCGCGACTTGCGCGCTCCCGGAGACGCTGCAACCATCCCGGCCAGCTTGACGGATACGTTGGAGTACCTGGAGAAGCACTGCGACGAACCTATCTCCCCGAGTTCGCTGGCTCGCCGTGCGGGCCTGTCCTCGGTGCGCTTCGCGAGGCTTATGAAACGCATCTTTCGACTGACCCCCAATCAACTCATCGTCCAGACCCGTCTGGCTGCGGCGGCCAGGCTGCTTACGGAAACGGACCGATCCGTCGCCGAGATCGCCTATGCGTGTGGTTTCTACGACCATAGCGCCATGACCCGGGCCTTTCGTTCCGCCACCCACCTGACACCCACGCAATTCCGCAGCCTCAAGAAGGAGTAAGCGCAGGGCCTCTTGTGGACCAAGCCTTCTGGTCAGATTTAACAGCCCGGTTGTCATTTTCAGCCAAGACACTCGACCCGACACTCCCCTAGAATGCGCGATTGAGGCCAGCGGACAAAGTGCCGCAGGTCACACAAATCAATAGCTATTGATCAAGCATGCACAAGCCTCATTGGCAAGGGGTTTTCCCCGCCATCACCACTCAACTCAAGAAGGACCAATCGCTCGACTTGGAGGCCACCGCGCGGCACGCGGAGGCACTTCTCGCTTCGGGCGTCTCGGGCCTTATCTTCCTCGGATCGCTAGGTGAAAACCAGGCGCTGCTCCCCGAGGAAAAGCGCCGGCTAATGGAGGCAATGGTGAAGAGCGTGAATGGCCGGGCACCTGTGCTCAGCGGCGTTGCTGAGAGCAGCACGGCCGAGGCCTGCCGGTACGTGCGTGACCTCGAGGCACTGGGCACTGACGGTTTCATGCTGATGCCGCCCATGCTTTACAAGGGTGACCCGCGCGAGACCGTAGCTCATTTCCGCGCCACGGCGCGGGCTACCGGCTTGCCCATCATGATCTATAATAACCCGATCAGCTACGCCAATGACATCACCCCCGAAATGTTTGCGGAGCTCTCGGATGTGAAAAACTTCGTCGCCCTAAAAGAAAGTTCCGGCAATACGCGGCGGATTACTGACCTGCGCAATACCGTAGTCGACCGTTACGCGATTTTTACCGGGGTGGACGACCTAGTGCTCGAGAGCTCAATCCTGGGCATCGACGGCTGGGTGGCCGGTGTCGGAATCGGCTTTCCTGTGGAGAACCAATACTTCTGGGAACTCACGCGCGACAAAGACTGGGACAAAGCCACGGAGTTGTATCGCTGGTTCACCCCGCTCCTTCACTTGGATACGCACACCAAGTTTGTGCAATACATTAAACTGGCCGTGCAGGAATGCGGCTTGGGCACCGAGTGGGTCCGCGCTCCGCGCCTGCCGCTGACTGGTGTGGAACGTAAACAAGTGCTGAAAGTCATCCACGATGGAATCGACCAACGGCCTGCCATTCCCGCGCGGGTTGGGAGCAGAAAATCAACCGGCAGACCTCGAGCAGTGGAGAGCAGCAGCAGCGACCGCCACTTGGGACACACTCGCCGCCTGCCCTACGATATATATGAGATCGGATGAATCGAGTTCGCATCATTGACTCACACACAGGCGGAGAGCCGACGCGCGTCGTGGTTAGTGGTGGGCCGGAGTTGGGCACTGGCTGCGTGGCCGAAAAGCTGAAAGTATTCCGCGAGCAACATGACCGATTCCGTTCGGCGGTCGTCAACGAACCTCGCGGCTCCGATGTCATGGTCGGCGCTTTATTGGTTGAGCCGAAAGATGCCTCTTGCGCCACCGGAGTTATCTTCTTCAACAACGTCGGTTATCTTGGCATGTGCGGTCATGGCACCATTGGGCTGATTGTGACGCTTGGGCACCTGGGTCGGGTTGGCCCCGGCGAACATCGGATCGAAACGCCCGTGGGAATCGTGACCGCGACCCTCCATCCCAACGGCGAGGTCTCGGTTGCCAACGTCCCCAGTTGGCGGGCAGAGAAAGACGTAGCGCTGGATGTTGCAGGTATTGGACCGGTGACCGGAGATGTGGCCTGGGGCGGGAACTGGTTTTTCCTGGTCGAGCACCACGGGCGGGAATTGTGCCTGGCCAAGGCCGAAGAGCTCACCGATTATAGTTGGCGTGTCCGCCAAGCGGTCAACGCCCAGGGCTTCCCCGAAGTGGATCACATCGAGCTGTCCGGCCCTGGTTCCACGCCGCGGGCCAACTCGCGCAATTTCGTGCAATGTCCGGGTAAAGCGTTCGACCGCTCCCCCTGCGGGACGGGCACCAGCGCCAAACTCGCCTGCCTGGCCGCCGACGGCAAACTGGCCGAAGGCGCCGCTTGGGTGCAAGAAGGCATTGTCGGCAGCACCTTCACCGGGCGCTTTCAATGGCTGGCTCGCGCGGAGGGTAAGATTTCTCCCTTGATTACCGGGACTGCCTTTGTGAACGCGGAGGGGACGCTGCTCCTGGATGAACGCGACCCTTTCTGCTGGGGACTTCGATAATGGGAGAATCGTTTGACATTATCATCGTCGGCGCCGGGATTGTGGGCGCGGCGTGCGCCGCCGCCTGCGCTCGGGGTGGGCTGCGGGTGTTGGTGGTGGATCGCGGCCCCGTTGGTGGCGGCACCACCGCCGCCGGCATGGGCCACCTGGTAGTGCTGGATGATTCCCAGGCGCAGTTCGCCCTGACCTATTATTCGCGCTCGCTCTGGCACCAACTCGCTGGCCTGCTCCCCGCCGACGTCGAATATAACCAGTGCGGCACGCTGTGGGTGGCTTCTGATGAGGAGGAAATGGCCGAAGTCCGCCGCAAGGAGAAACTCTATGCCGCCGCCGGGGTTCACGCCGAAGTGTTGGACGGCCTCGAGCTCGAAGAGCTCGAGCCGAATTTGCGGCCGGGCGTGGCGGGTGGGCTGCGTGTGCCGGAGGATGCGGTGCTTTATCCGCCCTCCGCCGCGCGATTCCTGCTCGAGCAAGCCCAACAGCAAGGCGCCCAAGTGCGCACCGGTGTCTCGGTCCGCTCGCTCCTGGGCGAGGGCGGGGTTGTGCTGGCCGACGGCTCTCGCGTTTCAGCCGGGCGCACCGTGAGTGCCACTGGGCCTTGGGCGCCGGAGCTTACGCCAGGTCTCCCGGTCCGCAAACGCAAGGGGCATCTCGTCATCACCGAGCGCTACCCTGGTTTCGTGAATCATCAAATTGTAGAATTGGGCTACCTCAAAAGCGCCCACGGCGCCGGCAAGGACTCGGTCGCGTTCAATATTCAACCGCGCAAGAACGGGCAAATGCTCATCGGCTCGTCACGCCAGTACGAGGCGGAGGATACGGCGGTGGATCAACCCATTCTAGACCGGATGCTCAACCGCGCGCTCGAGTACCTGCCCTCATTGGGCCAGCTTTCCGCTATCCGCGTCTGGACTGGCCATCGGGCGGCGACGCCGGACAAGCTCCCGCTCATCGGTCCCAGCCAGGAAAGCGATCGCATCTGGCTGGCAACGGGCCATGAAGGCTTGGGTATTACGACCTCACTCGGCACGGCCGGCTTGCTCGCCGATTTGCTTTTGGACCGGGCGACTGCCATTCCCGCGGCGCCCTACTCACCGGCCCGCTTCGCCAAAACCTCGTCGGTAAATGACTAAGACGGTGCAAATTCGTGTGAATGGCCATTCGCTTTGCGTGCCGGTGGGGACCGTGGTAGCTGCGGCGATTGCGCGCGCCGGGGTCGCCCGCTTTCGCCGCTCGGTAATGGGAAACCCGCGAGGCCCCCTCTGCGGCATGGGCATCTGCATGGAATGCCGCGTCACCATCAATAGCCAGCGCTACAGCCGCAGTTGCCAAACGCTCTGCGCCGAGGGCATGCTAATAGAAACCGATGAGTGAGCGCGCCTTCGAGTTCGAGATCGTCGTTGTCGGCGGAGGACCTGCCGGCTTGGCGGCTGCAAGCTGCGCCGCCGAGAGCAACCGCCGGGTGGCTTTGGTCGATGACACTCCCTGGTTGGGGGGCCAAATCTGGCGAGGTCAACAAGCCTGTGACTCGACGCCCCCTGCTCGGCAGTGGTTTGAGCGCTTTCAACGCTCGGGAGCCGTTCTCCTGGATCGCACGAGTGTAATCGCCTGTCCAAGCGCCGGCTTGCTGTTAGCCGAGCACGAGAGCGCTCCGCGCCAAATTCGCTGGCAGAATTTGATCCTGGCCACCGGCGCCCGCGAGTTATTCCTGGCGTTCCCGGGTTGGACGCTGCCGGGTGTCATGGGTCCGGGAGGATTGCTTGCGCTCGCCAAGCACGGGTGGCCCATTGAGGGCAAACGAGTCGTCGTAGCGGGCAGTGGGCCGCTATTGCTTGCGGCCGCTGATGGTTTGCGAAAGTACGGCGCACGAGTGGTTTCGATTAACGAACAAGCGCCACTTGGTCAGGTCATTAGGTTCGGCGTGGCCCTGCGAACCCATCCCGGCAAGCTTGGACTAGGGGCCCGGCTGAGGCTGCGCCTGTGGGATGTGCCTTACCGTTGCGGCGTCTGGCCAGTGCGCGCCGAGGGCGCTGACCAAATCGGCAAGGTCACCCTCTCCGATGGGCGGCGCAGTTGGAGTGAAGATTGCGACTTGTTCGCTTTTGGTTTTGGCCTGACGCCTAATGTGGAATTGCCCCTGGCACTTGGCTGCGAGTTGAGCAACGGCTTCGTTTGGGTGGATGCCTGGCAATCCACTAGTGTCAAAAACGTCTATTGCGCCGGTGAGCCCACGGGTATTGGCGGGGCGGATTGCGCCTTGGTGGAAGGTCAGATTGCCGGTTATGCGGCTTCCGGTCAGTTGGACCGTGCCAAGGCCGGCTTTGCTGAGCGCGGGAGTTGGCACCAGTTCCGCAGCGCCCTGGCGAAGGCCTTCGCCTTGCGTGCTGAATTGAAGTCACTGGCCACGGACGACACCGTGGTCTGCCGTTGCGAGGATGTGACGTTCGGGCACCTGCGACAGTTCACCAGTTGGCGTGACGCCAAGCTCCAGTCCCGTTGCGGCATGGGCGCCTGCCAAGGCCGCGTGTGCGGCAGCGTGGCCAAGGTAATGTTCGGTTGGGGAATGGAGTCCGTGCGACCGCCGGTGCTCCCCGCCCGCGTGGCCAGCCTGATTGCCCAGCCGTCCAGCCCGTCGGACCCGTCCGAGTCGCCCTGCGACCTCTCGGAGATCGCCACTGCCCGGCGCCCGTCCCAAGCGCCCGCCGTCTATGCGGCTTCACGGTTGGAGGCTGCAGGCGGGCAAGGACAAGGCGCTCCAGCGCATGTGCAACGTCCGAACAACGGTTCTTAAGGTGTTCGTTAATTCGTTCTCACCGTTCCGCGTCCGCGCGGATCATGCGTAGGCCGAAAACGGCGGCGATCTCATTGCCGTTGGTGGCTTGCAAACGCACGGTGACTTTTTTCTTTCCCTTCACCAATTCCGCCGGGAGGGGATATTCCACGTCAAAGAAACGGGGCGTGCGGCGGCCCTCGATGACCTGGCTGGCGATCTTCTGGCCGTCCACCAAAATGTCAAAGGTGCGCTGCCTCCATTCGTCGTCGTAGTAGGTGGCCACCACTGCCATCGGGTGCGAATCCTCCACAGGCAAATCGAAGGAGAACCAGTTGCTCCCGCGCCGCGCCGGACGACCCATGATGCGATCCGGTTGGCTGTTTTCGCCCTGCTGGTTGAAGTCGCGTTCGGGCTGCATTTCGCCGGGCTGGGCGTAAGCCACCGTGGCCAGTTCCAGCTTGTGCTGTCGCTCGCGCTCCGCGGCGATTTCCTGAGCGCGTTTCTCCCATTCCGATGGCGTGAAGATGTCCCAATACACGGCGTAAGTGCGGCGATGTAGCCGGTAGAATGGAACAAAATCCACGTCCTTCTCACGGCCGACGCCGTCGGAACGGAACGAGCCGGGCTTGCCCGCCACCGGTTTTAGCCAGCCGGCAAGGTTGGTGTCCGCCGTGACGAACACCGGTACCGCGGCGAGGTCGTCCATGTTTTTCCTTTTCCATTTACGGTCCTCCGGCCCCAAATCACCCGCCAGCACTAGCGGTCCCCAGAGCAGCGCCACGCGGCTGGCGTTGTCGGCAAGAGGCTCTTCGCGCAAAGTCTTGGGCAAGAGCAGTTCCACGGTGTCACCGTCCTTCCACTTCCGCGTCAGCTCAACATAACTGCCAGCCGGAGGCCCTTTGGATATGCTCCTGCCATTGACTGCTACGGAAAAGCCTTCGCCGGCCCAGGACGGTCGGCGCAGGGCGAGAGTGAACTTCGATTTCTTTTGAAGCCCCAACTTCAACTTCACTGACTGGCCTTCGGGGAAGTCCGTCTCGAGCGCCAGCTTCACCCCTTGCGACTCCCAGTCCGCGGTCGAAGGCGTGTACAAGTTCACCCAGAGCTTGTCGCCGGATTCGTAATAGATGCCGTCGCCGTGGAGGGCGTGGTTTTCCATGCCCGTGCCGACGCAGCAGGTAAAGCTGCCAAGCATGTCCTGATATTCGTGCGTCACGCCGCGCCCCACCGGCACCATGTAGCAGGTGCGTCCGTCTTGGGGATCGATGGAGCCAAGCACGTGATTAAACAAGGCGCGCTCCTCAAATTCCGCATATTTGTCATCCGGATGCAACGCGAACAACACTCGCGTCATCTTGAGCATATTGTAAACATTGCAGCTTTCAGCGGTGCGCCCGTCCACGCGGCTGTTCAATTTGTCCGGCTCGCCGAAATACTCGTCCTTGCCGTGGCCACCCGTGGCAAAGCTGTGGTGGTTGACCACTTCATCCCAGAAGAAATTGGCCGCCGCGCCATTGGTGGCGTTGCCGCTGTAAATGTAATACATGAGGTCGCCCAGCAGTTTCGGCACCTGGGTATTGCCGTGTTTGCCGGCAAGAATGTCCTTGTGGTGCGCGAGCGGGTCAACGATGGCGTGATGCTCAAAATAGCGATTGGCTTTGAGCCAGCGCGGATCGCCTGTGTCAGCGTAAAGATCCGCAAACACCTCGTTCATGCCGCCAAATTCCGTCGCGAGCATCGTTTGGATCTGCGCGTCATCGAGCTTGGAAAGAATTTTGTCCGCCCACGCCGCGAATTTGATTTCCACGTCCAGCGCGATGTGGTTGCCCGTCAGCCGATACGCATCGCGCAGTCCCGCAAAGAGTTTGTGCTCCACATACCACGGCGACCACATGCCGTTCAGGTCAAACCCGCCGGAGCGGATAACGCCCTTGTCGAGGTCTTCGAACCGCAGCTTGCCGTCCACGAGCATCACGTTCGTGCCCTGCCGCACGGTTGCCATCAGGGCGCCGACATAGCCGTCGCCTTGCTTGTCCTGGACTTCCTTGAGTTCATTCACGATGTAGTCCGCGCGCTCCTTGAAGCGCGCATCGCCCGTGGCCGCATACATGTAGCTGACGGCGGAAAGATAATGGCCAGCGATGTGGCCAGTGAGTTGGCGGCCATCACCATCCCAGCCGCCGTAAGCTTCCGTCGCTTTGGGCTCCAGCCCGGCGCGTTTGCGCAGGTAGAAGAGCATCTTGTCCGGCTCCAATTCAAGCAGATAGGCGGCGTCGAGTTCCTGCGCGTGCTTGAGCGGGCCTCCGGTCAGGCGCACCGCCGACAACCGCAGCGGTCGTGCGAGAATGGGAACGGCGTTGGCGACCACCTGTTCCGGCGTAAGCTTGGAATAGGTTTCCGTCACCGCACTAGAAACCGGCCCGGAAAAGGCCGTGAGGGCAAACAGGCTGCTAAGGGCGGCGAAATACTGATGTTTGTGCATGGTCCAAATCATCGTGTAAGATATCACCGGTATGAGGAACGCAGGACGACTTCAAGCCGTCTTGCGGCGGCGCAACCAATTCATTTTGCGTCGTTGTCCTTCATCCAAACCATGGATGCGCCGGGATGCACGGGACGGTTTGGTTTCGCGGTGTTCGCCCGGGCGGCGGCACCGCCGGAATAATCCACTGCCGGCTCGGCATCGGCCGGGGACGGGTTCATTGGGTTGCGGTTGTTCCGCGCGTAATTCGGAATCGCCACCAGCGGGCTACCGTCTGCCCAGGTTCCCTGAAGCGCAACCACGCCGTCAAGCAAATCGCCTTTCCACACCGGCGTTAGCGGGGCGGCACTCAATGGCCGGTCAATGCTCGGTTGGTCCGTCGCTTCCACATTATAGATGAGGGGGCCATAGCGCAGCGCTACCAAACCTCGATCAGCTTTAATCTGGTTCTCCGTCTTGATGCGCTGAACTGTCATCGGCAGTTCCAGCGTTATGGTGTCGCCGGCTTTCCAGTCGCGAATGATGACGGCGTAACCTTTTTCAATCTTCGGAGTGACGGGCTCGCCGTTGACGGCGAGGGAGGTCAAGCCGTTGACGGCGGGCGTTTCCGTGTAAAGCTCGCTGGTTTGACGGTTCGGCACGCGGACATAAATGGGAAAGCGTTTGGACGTCTTGGGACTGACGGTGAGGGCGATTTTGCCGCTCCACGGATAATCGGTTTTTTGAACTATCTCCACATCTGTGCCAGCGACGTTGTCAACTTTGATGGTGCTGCCGATGAACAGGTTGACGAAGAGGCCACCGTCGCCCTTCAGGTAAGTCCAGGTCGGGATCATCAACAGCGTCCGAGGGATGTTGCCCACACAGCACGGGCACGCGTGCCATGGACCGCGGCGTCCACCGATCAGTGGATTGGTATATTGAAAGTTGTTGCCGTCAAGGTCGATCGAGCCGAGGAGCGCGTTGTAAAGGGTTTCCTCGTACAGGTCGGCATATTTCGCATCGTGATAGGCGAGGTTGAGCTTGTATTGAAAGAAAATCTCCCCGCAGCTCGAACAAGATTCGCAGTAAGCGCGGTTGGGCAAAGAATAATTTGGCCCGAAACCTTCGGAGGTTTCGCCGCTGCCGATGCCACCCGTGACGTAATATTTTTTGTTCACCAAATTATCCCATAGCGATGCGACGGCGCTGGAGTAATCCGTATCGCCCGTCTCGGCGGCGATGTCCGCCATGCCGGAATAGAAATACACGGCGCGGACGGCGTGGCCGACCGCTTCGTATTGTTTAATGCACGGCAGGTGACTTTGGTCGTATTCGTCCCCGCCCCGGCGGGAGTCGAGCAGAAAACGGGCGAGAGCGATGTAGCTGTTGCCGTGGCTGTTTGTGCCTTCCATGTCGTTCACAAAACGGCCAAAGCGCACCAGCGCTTGCTCCATTTCCTGGTGGCCGTCGAACCATTCCTTCTTGCCCGAGCCGAGGTTGGCCACCCAACAGTCGGCGAGCTTTTTGGCGGCGTTGTAAAGACGTTTGTCCTTGCCTTGCGTCAACGTGAAATGGTTGATGGCGGACTCGATGAAATAGCCCGCCACGTAGCCTTCGTGATTGCCGCGGTGCTCGGGCGACCAGCGTTCCGGCCAGTCAGCACGCGACGCAAGCGTAAAGGCGGTTTGCAGATAGCCGTCCGGCTCCTGTGCGGAGAGAATTTTGGGAATCCAATCTTCCAGGGTGGCTTTCAACTTTTCCTGCGCCGCGATAATTTCCGGCTCGCCTTTCGGATCCACCATGAGCGCAAGACAGATTGACTCGACGGTTTCATGGACCCACGCGTTCGCAAAGACATAACCCTTGTGACGCCGGTGCGGTTCGCCGCGCAGGGCTTTGCCGGCTTCAATAAAATTATCAATGCCGCCCTGGCCCTCGGTGAGGTTGGTGCTATTGATCATGTCAATGCAATGCGGAATCCAATGCACGATGAGCGCTTTGACGCGGGCGTTCCACAACGGGCTGTCAATGCGGTAGTGCTTGGTATAAACCACGTCCAACCGTTGCGCGGGCGGCGGATTCTCCGCTTTGACTTTCAAGGAGGAGGACGCGCTCAAGGCCCCTTTGCCCGCGGTCAGCTTGAGCCGATATTCGCCCGGCTCGGAAAAGGTAGCCTCCGTCACCGGTGAACCGGCGTCAGCAAACGTCACTTGGCCGGGACCGGAAATCTTGCTCCAAACCGTTTCCGATAGGTTGGCCGGTTTCAAGGACTTGACGCTGCCGGATAAATAAGTTTTTCCGCCCAGCACCACCACGCGATCCACTCCCGCCACCACGGTCGGAGGAAAATCTGGCGATTTGCCCGAATCAATCACACGCCATTCCAGCAATCCAGTGGAGTAGCCACCGTCACCGTCCATTTCCAGGCGGAGCTTGGAAGTCTGAACCTCGTCGAAAGTCGTGATGTTAAACTTGTCGCCAGCCACGCCCAGACCGGACGGATTCGCCACCGGCAGAAATTCGTTGCCATTCCAATACAGCAACCGGCAAGCCTTAGGAAGATGCACCCCCCGGTGATCGTCCCACCAATAGACTTCCATACGCCCGGTGTTGACAGGCTGACTCCATTCGTACTGCACCCATTGCGTGCCGGTGCGCGGCCAGTTTCCATACGAGCCGGTGCCGCGTTCGAGGGAGTTCTCCGGCGAATTGCCGTCGTTGAGTGCCGCCACGGAAGTGTCGCCGGAAACAAAAGAAGCGGATGGCGTGGCGACGAGCGCAAGATTCACGCTCGTGGTGCTGGCATCGGCAGCCACAGCCTCTCCAGGCTGGAAATAGACACTCAGCCAGACGCCCGCCAGGCTGGTCATCATGCTTAGCCGGGAATAGGTCTTGTAATATTTCATGATCTCTTATTGCTAGAACTGTGAATTTGAATCAGCGGGTTTGCAACCGAAATACAGTGAGCCGTATTGGTTGCTGAGCCGGCCCAAAGCGAGCCGACCAATGCATACCAAAGGCACAGCCCGGATAAACGGTGCGCAAAAGTCATGACAGATTTTATTCTCTCACTTTGATTTCAGAGTTTCAGGGGGCGTGTTGGTGGCGCTTGATCCCTCGGTCCAGTCGTGTCCGCCTGGATCCATTTTGCCGATAGCGATGCGTCCGCGGTAGAGGTCATCGAACAGTGCGTAGGCTTCCGGATCGTATTTTTTGAGACCGTCCGTGCCCTTTTCCGGCTTGGGGCCGCTCATGTGGAGGTCGCCGTGCGTGCCGAAATACCACATCGTCAACTCGGCAAAGAACTCGTCGGCGTTGCTTGCCGCGTAAGCTCCCTTCCAGAGTCCTTTGCCGATGGAACGATGGTATTGTTGGTCGAATAAGGCGACGTTTTTCAAAGGCATTCCCTCGTTGCGGACGGCGTGGGCGAATTCGTGCGCGCAGATGTCGCGACCGTAATAGCGATCCGCTTTCAGCTCGAGCAAGTTTTCTTCGCCACACGAAGCCAATCGTCCACCCATGCCGCGGGTCCGCTGATCGATCGTCAAGCCGTTATACTCCGGCAGCGGCTTGCCTTTCAGATGGTGAAACTCCGGCAAATCGGAGGTTACCTGATGCTGACCAATGATGTGCAATTCAACCCCCGAAGCAACCAGGTTTGACATCAGCATGGGCTGTTTGGCGGCCAGGTCGCTGAGCATTCTGGATACGCGTTGCCAAGCCTCGTCCATCGCCTCGTCCGAAACGACCTGATTGGCCTTGATCGGAATGCCCTGGAATGAGAGCCGTTTTGAAAAAAAGCCCTGTTCCGGCGCGTCCAGGATGGTGATTGCCGGGGGTGTATCGTTGGTCGTGCCAGACATCCCGGCGTTCACTGCGCGCGGGATCATGGCCAAAAGGATTAACGCTGTGAAGCTGGATTTCATTTCCCCAGGTTCCATGAAGCATTAGCAGTTCGCCACTGGGTTTGGCGGGATCCGTTCGTAAGGCATTTAAAATCTTTCTCGCTTCTCAAACTGGCCGCGGTGCGCTTCATCATTGGGTGAGTTTAGAGTAACCGGAACCGCTCTGAAAGCCCATGAATCAAATACACCAGCACCTATCTGCCGCCGTGCGTCTCCCGCGCCAGCACATTCTGCTCGCCAGGCCAAGCGTGGAACATTACCCTTCGACAAATCTCCAGGCATGACCGGAAGTGTAACAGGACTTGCCGATGTGACCACTCTCGGCCCGCGCACCCGAATGCGAGGAGTTCGTGCCCCCAACGTTGAACCCCGCCCCTGGCTGAAAGGATTCCCCGTCTGCCAGGCGCTGCGGCAATTCCAGATGCTTCACATTGGAATTGAGCAAACCCACGCGCCCATGCGAATCGTTCGGACGAAGCAGACCACGACCTAGCGTGCATAACGGATATTGAACGCAGCCAACAGTCTGGTAGTTTAAGGATCATTGCAATGAAAACCATTCATAAAAAACTCCACCGCGGCTTGTGCTTTTTGCTTGGTTTTGAGTTCCTTGCCTGCTTGACGCTTAACGCCCCAGCCGGCGCCGTTACGTTCGCGGATAGTTTTAACACGAATATCGATTATCTCACCAATGGCATCTCCGGCACCATCTGGGATGGCGTTTATTTCGGTGCCGGAGAGTTCCACAATACCGGCGTTTTAGGGCCGGGCGCGACGGTTCGATGCGATGCGAACATCACCGCCGCCAGCACCTTGACGCTCGAAACCACCGGAACCGCCTGGGAAAATGCCGATGACGACGGGTTTTTTCTCTTCAAGGTGGTGCCCGGAGATTTTTCGGCCGTGGTGCATGTCGTCAGCCCGTTTGATAATTCGGCCTACAACACGGCGGGGTTACAAGCGCGTGCTTTTTCAGCGGGCGGCGATCCTTTCAACGGTTCGGAAAACTTTGTCTCCTGGACGCGTTTCGATGAGTATAATTTTGCAAATTACCTCCGCAGCGAGGTCAATGGCGGAGTGGATCAGATCAACCCAGGCGATTATCCCAACACCAACTATTGGCTGCGAATGGATCGCGTGAACGGAACCAATTTTCTCTTTTATCAGAAGGCCACCAAGTTGGCTGGCTGGCAAGCGGTGAGTTTTCCTTCGCCGGTAAATGGAACGAAGCTCGTGCGCCCCGATCTCGCCGGCCAGCCGCTCGAAGTGGGCATCATCCACGCCACCTTCAATGGCCAGCTCGGAGTCCAATTCACCGATTTCAGCTTGACCATGTCAAATTCCAGCACCGTTGCCGCGCCGCAGCCACCTTCGGGATTGACCCTAACGACCAATGTCGGGAACGGCCTGAACGTCTCCTGGTCGCCGGGGGCCGGCAGTGCCGGCAGCTTGGTAGTGGTCTGGTCTGGCACAAATAGCGCGGTCAAGGAAAGCCCGGCCAACGGTTTCACTTACACCGCCAACGGCAGTTATGGAATGGGGAACAGCCTGCCCGCTGCTGGTTATTATGTGGTGTATGCGGGCGCAGGCACCAATGTGGCCGTCAATAATCTGGCGCTAAACACGACATATCAAATAGCGGTCTTTAGTTACACCGGTTCGGGCATTTCCACCTCTTACAATCACACTCCTGCCGCGGGCAGCATTACCATACCGCCGAACCCCATTTGGGCGCAGATCGGTGTTGGGTCTAGTGGGGCCACTGTCATGTTCACCGCCAATCCCGGCAAATGGTATTGGCTGCAATACTCGGACTCGCTGAGTCCCGCAACCTGGCACAACCCGTCTCCGGGTCCGCTGCAGGCCACGAGCCAGGTCATGGCCATTGTTGATCCAAATGGTGGTTCGACACCGCAACGGTTTTATCGTTTGCAGCAAATGGACCCGCTCTTCGCCGCCAATGTCAACCTCAACTCCGGCGGCATCACCAGCCTCCGCCATTCCGATGACAGTTATCCCACCGAATATATCAACGGTGGAAATTTGGGCGATGCCACCATTAAGTACCAGCCGTTCGGGGGGATAACTTGGAATTTTGTGGAACCAGAGACCTTGAGCGGGGTGGCTTCGGTTGCCTATTACGCAGAGACCAATGCGGCCGGCACGCAATACACGGCCCATTATGTGATCACAAATGGGCTACCGGGGGCATTTGTTTTCGAGTCCGTGTTCACTTTCCAGCAAGACATTCTCCTCTGGTCATTGAATCTGACCAATCTCACGAGCCAGCCGATGACCATCGGCGACCTGGCGCTGCCGTTGCCCATGAACACAAGTTATTCAGGTGTCAGATCCAGTACGATGAAACACAGTTTTATTTCAGGTTACGATTCGTTTCTTTTCTGGATGCGTCCCGACAGCGTGGGGCCTTGCTTGTTGATGACCCCGGACGCGAACACCGAGCTTGAATTCTGGGATGATAACAGTCCCGCCGGCCGGTATGAGGTCTATATTCATTCTTATGTGGCGGGCACAAACGCGGCGGCGCAATATCCTTCTGTCACTACGCAAGGCAATCGCTGGCGGCAACCCAACACCAGCCTGACGCTGCCCGTCGGCGGTTCTCAGAATTATGGTTTCAAATTTCAATGGGCGAACGATTACGACGCCGTCCGGCAGGCGCTGGTCAACAATGGAAAGGTGGATGTTCATGTAGTCCCCGGCATGACGGTCCCGACCAATTTGTTCGCTCAAATTGCGCTTGATACGACGCAGGCCGTTTCCAGCGTCACTGCTGAGTTCCCCGCGCAGACCCAGGTTCTATTCCTGGGCACGACCAATGTGGGCGCGAATGCCTATCAAATCTATCAGGTACAATTCTCCAGGCTGGGCGAGAACAAGTTGACCATTAATTATGGCCCCACCCAGACCACTTATCTCGAGTTTTTTGTCACCGAACCGGTGGAAACGCTGATAAAAAAGCGTGCCGCGTATCTAGTTAGCCACCAGATCATCACCAACCAGTGGTATAGCGGGCTCTTTTGCGATTTCAACATGAACGACGGGCGATTAATCACGCCCGACAATCATGACACGCTGGACAACAGTTTTCAGGTCTATGAAATCGCGAGTGATGATGCCGGTGAATCCCGGCCTGCATTTCTGGCGACCAAGGAGGCGGTGTTCCCAGTGCAAAGTGAAGTTTCGGCGCTGGATTATTACGTCACCAATTTTGTCTGGGGCGGCCTGCAATGCACCACCAATGAATCTACTCCCTATGCCGTTTACGGTGTTCCCGACTGGCACACACTCCGCGCCAACCACGATCTAAATATCGGCCGGGGTTACGATTATCCACATCTTATCGCGATGTATTACGGCATGTACCAAGTGGCGAAATATCATCCCGAGGTTACCACAGCCTTGAGCGCGGATGCATATCTGCAGCGAGCTTGGGGAACGGCGATGGCGCTGTGGAGTTATGGCGGATCGCAGGCGACCCAGGTCGGATTGATGAACGAAGTCGTCATCCCTGATTTAATAACCGCACTGGAAACCGAAGGCATGACCAGCCAGGCGGTGGGCTTGCGGGCGAATTGGGAGGCGAAAGTAAGTTATTATGTCGCCGGCAATGCAGATTTGTTCGCCTCGGAGTATGCGTTTGACGCGACCGGTTTCGAGTCCCAGGAAGCCTATGCCAAATATGCGGCTCAACACGCCGGCAGCGATCCCGCCATGGGTTCGACCAATCTGACTCTCTTTCTCGCCCAGTTACAACAATACATGGTCGATCAAATCACGGCCAATGTCTTTGACCGCGGCTGGCTGGAAACAGCCTACTATTACTATGGGAGCGATTATCGCGGCGACATGGGCGACGATTTTGTGGTGACTTACATGGCGCAGATGGGTGGGTGGGGACTACTTGATTATGCGTTGAATTACGCCACCAACTTTGCCGACTATCTCCGGCTCGGCTACGCGTCCTATCTCTGCGGTTGGTCCACGATGAACACCGGCCCGTCCAATTCCAACTACGGTTTCTGGTATCCGGGCGCAGCCAATGACGGTGGTTGTGGGGGCGGATTCGAACCCTCACCTTACAACTCAACTTGGCTGGGAGGGCAGCCAATGCACCGGGGCCCATGGTATTACTCGGCGGAAGAGAACCTGGGCTTCTGCGGCGCTCTGCGTTCCGCCGCGACGATCCTGGCCGATGATCCTATCTTCGGCCGTTTCTGTTACGGCGGTACCTGGCAGCAGACAACTGACATTCAAATCATTCCGCTCGACGGCGTGCGCAAACGATTTCATGCGATGTTGAACAATGGAAACATTCACCTCGTGGTGGACACCGACCGCTTTGCCAACACCCTGCCGATTACCTTGAAGTCCGACTTGTCGGAGCTTGGCTTCACCCTCGAGACCGACAATTCCGCGAGCCACACGGCAAAACTTCACATCACCACTTCGACGGCCGGCGCATACACCGTCAGCGGCCCGTCAGGCACAATCACGACGCTGAATTTGCAGGCCGGAGTGGAATCCACCGTTGACCTTCCCATCCCGGCTGGCACCACAACCGCAGCATTCAGCATTTCACGATAGATGGCTTGCGAAAAGTGCGCGACTTAAAAGCGATCCTAGCGGGATCCTCCGCATCCACGAGAAACCCAGTCCGACGCGAAATGGATTGGATTGTCCGAGCGGAAATGAGAACGGAGTTTTTAAAAATGAAACTTGTTGAACAGTTTGCCGTAGCTGCTCTGGTCGGCTGTGTCGTCACCGGTTGCCGGAGCCATCCTCGGGCACCCGAACAATTGGAGCACGGCGTTACCTCTCCGCGCGTAATCGCGCCGCCGGAGACATTCTTTCAAAAGATTCGCGAATCGGACCGCGATGCCGCCCGAAAATTCTACCGCAAATACATCGATGTGAAAGGAATGCCGGTGACTGCGTCAGCGGAGGTGGACGACCGGGCGTTGCAGCGAACTTATTATATCGTCACGCACCTGCTGGCGGGCCGGCCGGACGTTCTCCAAGCGATGGTCACCAACGGCACACGGCTCGTTATCATCGGCAAAGACCAGGTTTACACCGACATGCCGGAATATCGTCAGGCGCGCAATCCGGCGTACGTCAACGAACGCGTGCGCGGCACCGGCGGGTTCGACCTGACCAGCTTCGGCGAGGAGAATCTGCTTTGTTTGCCGATCGATAGGTACGACGACGAAAGCATTGGCGTCCATGAATTTTGCCACACCGTTGACGCTGCCTTGAGCCGGATCGATCCGACCTGGCGGCAGCGATTGCGCGGGACATTTCAACACGCCCTCAGCAACGGACTTTGGAAGAACGCCTACGCCGGCTCAAATGGGGCCGAATACTGGGCGGAAATTTCCCAGGCGTATTTCGACAACTACCGGTTCAACAACTGGAACCACGGTCCGATCGGCACGCGCGAGGAGCTTAAGGTTTACGATCCGGACGGCTACGAACTCGTTCGCAAGACTTTCAATCTCACTCCCCAGCAGGACTGGCGTTATCGATGGTTGCAAAAGCTGCCCAACGTGACCGCGCCTCCGCCGCAGTTCAAAATTGATCCGTATTACACCAAGTTCACCTGGGCGCGCGAGTTTACCGTCGTCGGACGGCAGGCAAGCGACGAAGCCATGCTCAAAGCCAACGACACCATCCGCAAAATGTTTGCTTACCGCCACGACCTTCTGAAGGCGCTTATCGCTGATGGCGCGAAGCTCGTCGTGCTGGGCCGGAATGAAACATTGTCCAATCTGCCCGAATTCAAAAACGCGACCATCACCGACACGGATCTTACCGCCCGTTTCGCGGAGTATTCGCCGGACAAAAAGCTGATGGTCGCGGCCGAGGAAAATGTGCTGGGCAATCCCAACGACAACGGAGTCGGCTCTTGCCAGGTCATCCGCGAATTCGCCGAGGCGCTATATCAGGTCTGCGGCACGCGACCGATCGATCCGAACTGGAACGATCGCGGCCGCGACGTCCAGCAATACGAATTGCGTGTGAAGCGGCTCGACGTTCAATTCGACGACAAGCTCAAGCAACTTTACGATTCGGCGATGACCAACAAACGCTGGCGCGGCACCCCCGCGATTCGCAACCGCGCGGAATACTGGGCTGAAGGCGTGCTCGCCTATTTCGACGCGACGGGCCAGGAAGCCGCTCCGAATGACGCGCCGCATCCGATTGCCACGCGCGAGTTACTCAAGCAATACGATCCCGATCTCTTTGCCCTGGTCAACGAGACCATGGCCTACGACGGTCATGTGGACTGGCGATACGCGCGCTTCTGAGCTGCGGGAAATCTTTTGTTTTTGACTATGCACAACGTGTTCAGCAAACCACTCGCGAAGCTCGCGGCGGTAGCCGTCATTTTTCTCGTGTGCCGTGAATCATCCCAACCACAAGCGATCGTCACGGACGGCCGATCCGAAGCACCCCAACAACGGCGCGGGTTTGGCCCGCCTGAGCGCGGTGTTTACAAGGCGCACATTGTGCCTCACTGGCTCACGAACAACATTCAGTTCTGGTATCGCAACGATCTGCGCGGCGGCGCGAAGGAATTCATTTTGGTGGATGCGGAAAAGGGAATCCGCCAGCGGGCATTTGACCACGACAAACTCGCGACAGCGCTCGCAAAGGCGGCCGGCGAGGAGGTCAAAGCCGACAAGCTGCCCTTTTCCCAAATCGAATTCATAGAAACAGGCAATGCAGTCAAGTTCGAATCTTTCGCCAAATCGTGGCGGTGTGATCTGAATACGTATCAATGCGCAACTGTCGCGACAAACTCAAGCTCTGGTTTGTCCACCCCTCCAGGTCCAGGCGAGTCGCATCGCGAATCGCCTTTTGCCGAGCCGCCGTCGGCGCAGGACCAGACCAATCTACCGCCGGCGCGCGAGCCGGGGGGGCGCCGCCGCGGCGAACGTGATGTGCGTTCACCCGATGAAAAGTGGACAGCTTTTATTCGCGAACACAACGTGTTCATCCGGTCCGAATCTGACGGCAAGGAAATCCGGTTGAGCGACGACGGCGCAGAGACCAATTCCTACTCGCGCCTCGAATGGTCGCCGGACTCGCGTTCACTCGTCGCGTGGCGCGTTGAGCCGGGCCAAATTGGACTAGTCTATCTCGTTCAGTCTTCGCCTCCAGACGGTGGCCGGGCCGTAATGCGCCAGCGGCCGTACGCGCAAGCGGGAGATAAATTTCCTAAATACGAAGTCAACGTGTTTGCCGTTGCCACTCACCAACAAATCAAACCCGCAGTGGACCGTTTTGAGCACGAGTACGAAACGCCGCAACTTCACTGGATGCGCGATAACCGGCACTTTGCCTGGGAACAGGAGGATCGGGGACATCAGCGGTTGCGCGTGATTGAAGCCAATTGCGACGACGCCTCGACCCGAAACCTTGTGGATGAAAAAGCCAAGACGTTCATCTGGACCGCGCACACCGAGAATTTGGGCCTTTCGCTGGTGAACTGGCTTGCGGAGGACGAACTGATTTATGTTTCCGAAATGGACGGCTGGCGGCACCTCTACTTGATCGATACCAAGGAAGGAGGAATCAAGAACCAGATCACGAAAGGCGAATGGGTCGTGCGCGGCATTGACAAGATCGATGGCGAGGCGCGCCAGATCTGGTTTCGCGCCGGCGGGATGAACGCGGGCCAGGATCCCTATTTCGTTCATTATTATCGAATCAATTTCGACGGCACCGGCCTCGTCGCGCTGACCGAAGGCAACGGAAATCATTCCGTTCAATTTTCGCCCGACCGGAAATTCATCGTGGATACTTACAGTCGCGCGGATATGCCCCCAGTCCATGAACTGCGCCGCACGGCCGATGGCAAGCTGGTTTGCCGACTGGAAGAGGCGGATATTTCCGAGCTGAAGGAAAGCGGCTGGGAAGCGCCGGAAGCGTTCGTCGCCAAAGGCCGCGACGGAAAGACAGACATTTGGGGAATAATCCATCGTCCGAAAACTCTCGATCCGTCGAAGAAATATCCGATTCTCGAAAGCATCTACAACGGGCCGCAAGGCGCGTACGTGCCGAAGTCATTCAGTGCCGGCGGCCGCTCCACCAACCTGACCGACGCCGGATTTATCCTGGTGCAATGCGATGCCATGGGCACCGCGTTCCGCTCAAAAGCCTTTCACGATGTCTGCTGGCACAACCTCGCCGACGCGGGTTTCCCCGATCGTATCGCCTGGATGAAAGCCGCGGCCGCAAAATACCCTTGCATGGACATCAGCCGCGTCGGGATTTTCGGCACTTCGGCGGGCGGGCAAAACGCCGCCGCCGCGGTGATTTTTCATCCTGAGTTTTACAAATGCGCCGTCGCCAACTCCGGCTGCCACGACAATCGCCTCGACAAGGCCTCCTGGAATGAGCAATGGATGGGCTACATGCCCCTGGACAAGATTTGGACCAAGGATCCCGACAACTGGTATTCGCAGTGCTCGAACATTGACAACGCCGCCAGGTTGCGCGGGAAATTATTCCTCATCGTCGGTGAAATGGACGACAACGTACCGCCCGAATCAACGATGCGTTTCGTGGACGCGCTGATCAAGGCGAAGAAGGATTTTGATCTGCTGGTCGTGCCCGGGGCGAATCACGGTGCCGCCAGCCCGGTCACGCAGCGGCGGACTCAGGACTTTTTCATGCATAACCTGATGGGGATCGAACCACCTGACCGCAACGCATCCAACGCGGGTGGCTAACGCCAACGCGGAGCCCGTTGCTGAAATGAGAAACAAACCTAACCTGCTCGTCCTGGCATCCACTGTTCTGCCTTGTCTCGTTCTGGCCTCGGACAAGTCCATCTCTTCGCTCCTCCTTCGTCCTGATGCCGAGGCGCTGAACCGCCGCGCTCCGGATGTCTTCGACGTGTGCCTCGAGACGAGCAAGGGGAAAATCTCCATTGAAGTCCACCGCGATTGGTCCCCGCACGGCGCGGATCGTTTCTACAACTTGGTTCGCGCCGGTTACTACGACGACACGCGTTTCTTCCGCGTCATTCAAGGACGCTGGGCGCAGTTCGGCATCAATGGTGATCCCAAAATCTCAAACGTGTGGCGCGCGCGGACCATTCCCGATGATCCGCGGATTGAATCGAACGTGCGCGGCACCGTTGCCTTTGCCTTCTCGGTCCCAAACGGCCGCACGACGCAGGTATTCATCAATTTGAAAGACAACCGGGCGACGCACGACGCCGAGTTCATGCCGTTTGGAAGGATTGTCGAAGGCATGGAAGCGGCCGACGTGCTGAATGCCGAATACGGCGAGTCCGCCGGAGGCGGCATTCGCGGCGGGAAGCAGGGTCCGCTTTTTGAAGGAGGCAATCCGTATTTGCAGGAAAACTTTCCCCGGCTTGATTCCATCTTTCGCGCCACGGTGATTGACCAGCCGCGCGGCGAGCAGCCTTCAACGGCCAACTCGCACGTTCAGTTCGGCGGCGTTCCGGTTGAACTCACCATTAGCCAAGTGAGCGAGCGAGCGTTGCGAATCGAATTGGCCGCACTGGATGAACAGGGGCATTCGCGGAAAGCGACGCCCTCGGATGCGCTGGTTCCGATTCCGCAGACCGAAAAGCTGCGCGTGCGTGAGCTTTCCCGCGAACAGCGTCTGCGCGTCGGGCAACTCCGCGTCACTATCAAGCCGCACCCGCTTACCATAACTGTGCTGCGCGCGGATGGAACGCTGGTGCAGGAATTGGCCTTCGATGAGGGCGAGCGCACGAACTCCGTTTCGTTCCGAACCGCCGCGCCGGTGCTGGGCTTGGGCGAGGGCGCGGACCAATTTGACCGTCGCGGCGCGAATTACCCGTTGATCAACGGACAACGTTATCGTCTGGGAGAATTGGGAACGCGAATTTTTTCGCCGTTTCTCGTCGGCACGGAAGGTTGGGCGATGTTTGTGAACGCGCCCGCGGGCAGTTTTGATTTGCGCGGTGACCCGGGCGTGTTCCGTCCGCAACAAGGAACGGCGCCCGCACCGGCGGATCTGTTCGTTATGGATTCACGGAAGCCGACCGACGCGATGCATGAGTTTGTGCGCCTGACGGGTACGCCGGTGATGCCGCCGAAGTGGGCGCTCGGGTACATGCAGTCGCATCGCACGCTGTCGAGTGAAGCGGACATCCTTGCGGAGGCGCAGACCTTTCGCGAAAAGAAACTGGCGTGCGACACTTTCATTTTCCTGGGCACCGGCTTTTGTCCGGCAGGCTGGAACTTCGGGCACGATTCATTCCAGTTCAACACCAAAGTGTTTGTTCGCGAGCCGGCGGCGGTGATCCAGGATTTGCACGCGGAACATTTGCACGTTGTCCTGCATGTCGTCCCACTGGAAAGAGATTACCCCAGGCTTCATGGTCAGATTCCTCCGACTCCGGGCGAGATTCTGGACCAGCAAGATATCGGCATCTATTGGCGGCGGCATGCTGCGCCTTTCGAGGCCGGTGTCGATGGCTGGTGGCCGGACGAAGGCGACTGGCTGGATGCGGCGAGCCGCTTGGCGCGGCATCGGATGTATTACGAAGGTCCATTGAGTGACCGGCGCAATGTTCGCCCGTGGGACTTGCAGCGCAACGGCGCGCCCGGCATTGCGCGTTACGGCGGCTGGGTCTGGTCCGGCGACATCCTTTCAAGCTGGAAGACCTTCAAGGCGCAGGTGAAGGTGGGGCTCAATTCGTCGCTGAGTGTATCGCCGTTCTGGGGCACGGACATCGGCGGTTTTTATCCCAGCACGAACCTTGAATATACCGGCGAGCTTTACGCGCGCTGGTTCCAATTCGCGGCGTTTTGTCCCTCGTTTCGCTCTCATGGACGGACCTGGTGGCTGCATCGTCCCTGGGGTTGGAACACCGGCGAGACCGGCCCGATCGAGTCGCGTCCGGCGCCCGACCCATCCGAGTTGCACAACGCCGCGATCGAACCGATTTGCCAGAAATATCTCAACCTGCGTTACCAACTCATGCCCTACACCTACACCCTCGTGCGCGAAACGCATGACACCGGGCTGCCGTTGATGCGCGCGTTGTGGCTGCATTTCCCGGATGATCCCGAAGCCGTGAAGCTGGGCGATGAATTCCTGTGGGGCCGTGATCTGCTGATTGCGCCGGTCACAGAAAAGAGCGCGAGATCACGCCGCGTTTATTTGCCGGCTGGAGGTTGGTTCGATTGGTGGAGCGGTGAAAAAGTCGAAGGCAAGCACTGGATTGAGCGGCCCATCGATTTGGCAACAATGCCGATTTATGTTCGTGCCGGGGCCATTGTTCCGGTTGATCCGGTACGTCAATACATCTCCCAACCCGTGAGCGAACCCACCACCTTGCGCATTTATCCGGGGGCCGGCGGCGAGTTTACCCTCTATGATGACGACGGCGAGAGCCTCGGTTATCGTGACGGCTCGGACCCGAAAGCGATTTGGATTCACCTTCGTTGGGACGACGCGGCGCGACGCCTGCTGATCGCAGCCGATCCACGCATGAAAAAATGGCCGGGAGGCAAACGGAGATTCACGATCGAACTTGTTGGCGACGCACATTCCAAAGCGGTTGAATTTCACGGCCAACGAGAAACCGTGGTTTTCTAGTGAGGCGCAGCCTCCGCCCTGGGTAGGGCGGACAGTCCCCTGCCTGCCGCCGAACGGGGGGGTGCGGAGGCAGGTTCGGAGGCGCACGAACGGCGCGTGGCTTAAGCGATCACTGTTTCTTCAACAGCTCGAACGTCTGCAGATGACTGGGGTCCATGGGCAACTCGGCTGCGACTTCTTCGTTTTCCTTCAGCTTCAGACTGGCGATCTGGCCTTTGCTGCCTCGAAGAATGTAGCTGCCTGACAAACCGGATACGTTGAGTTTGGCAACGTGCTCCGCCGGATTATCGCTTTCCAGTTGAAAACTTATTTCGGCAAAATCCCGCCTCAAGACGATCGGCTGCTCACTCGCAAAGCGATCGTTGTCCAACACCAGGTGAAGCTTGCCCGTTTCAAGCATCGCATGAAATCGCCGCCGCAGCCCATCTCTCGGCACCACGGCGATTCCTCTCGAAATCTTTCGCCACTCGCCTCCAAAACAAAACCGGCCAAAGATCGGGTCATCCGCGAGCACGGTCGCGGCGGTTCGCAGCGCGCCGCAATAGCCGAGATCGATCTCGGACGAAAAATACCACGCTCCCCGATGATGTGGCTGGCCGAGCCATGTTTGGCCGAAAGCCGCCGGCTCGAATCCGCCGCCCGCGGCGCCGTCGTTCCCTTTGCCCGGATGCCAGTAGCCATAATTGGATTCCGGCGTGCCTGTGTTCATCAAAGCCCAGGCGCTGAGATACGAGGCATAGCCGAGCCGCAGATACGGCGCGGGGTTCGTCGCGAAGTTCAGCGCATAGTCGAGCACACTCCAGCCGCCCATTTGTGACATGTAGGTCAGCACGTAGGCATTGCCCGCCGCGCCTCGGTAATCGCTGCCGAGATAATAATAGGCCGGCTCCAGCCAGCCACGGCAAAATAGATTCGCGGCGAGTTGGGTTTGCATGAAACGCTGCGCGTTTGCGAGCGGGATGCCCGAGTTGGTCTCGCCCGGCCTGTCCGCGTGCCGCATCGCGTATTTCGCGAATGCGTGCGTCGATTCAAAGCCGGTGGAATCAAATGCGTACTCCGAGCGGAATAAATCCTGTTCGTTGTTCACGAAGTTTTTCACTTTGCGTTCCCAGAATTTCCTCAGTGTGCCGGCTTCCTCGCTCATGCCGTTGGCTTGCAGTTCGGTGATGAGGTCAGCAATCACAAGCTCGTTGTAGAACCCGGTTCCGTATGGCGACCAGCCATTCCACACTTCATGAGGAACGGTGAAGAAGGCGTTCGCCGTTCCGTACGCGCGCCGCAAGTATTCCTTCGCGGCGAGCGCCACCTTTATTTCCGGATGATTTTTCGCCAGGCGATACATGCCGAAATACATCTGAATAACGTGCGGATAATCATATTCGCGCCAGATGTGAAGTTGGCCGTTGCGTCCGGGATCGCTGCTGTCGCGGTTGGTTTTCCAATCGGGAATTCCGTAAATGCCGTACGGATATTTTTCGCCGGTCGTTCTCTGCAATCCACCCCACACAAAATGTTCCATGTAATAATCGAGCGCCTCGACTTCGCTCTGCACTGGAAACTCCGCGTTCTTCGCCGCGAGAAACGCGGGCTTGCCCAGACCGGGATCGTCGCACGTGACGGCGTACACCCGCGAACGGGGAATGGGCGCGTAGTCATCGGGGCTGATTAATTTCTGGGCATCCATGTTCCAATCCGTGATTAGGCCGTTATACCATTTGCTGGAATCGCGATGCTGGGAGCGCGCGAGAAATGCGCCGCGTTTTTTGATCAGCGTTTCGAGCGGTTCGGTGGAGAAAAATTCCAGAAACATCTGCTGGCCTTTCCCGTAGTGAACGGTGAGGCGGTTCTCGCCGAGTTTTAAAAACTGCACTTTATACAAATGCGTCCCGCCCTTTGCGCCCAGCGACTCGACTTTAGCTTCTTCCGGAAACTCGGCTTCGACCGATTTGATTTTCTGCTTCGTGGATAAGGCAACCTCCGCGAATAGATTTCTCGGCACAGTCATGCCGGGAACGACTTGCACATCAATCTTCCCCTCATTCACGAGGATCTGCCGGACCCCGTCGTAATCATCGGCGAACTGGATTTTGAAACCGTAGGCTCGGGAATCGCCGCTCCGGCCTTTGGGTGCGAGCGTGAGACTGGTGTTCGGCTGCCGCCACTTGGTTCCATGTTCTTTGGCGATCGCGCCCGCCGCGGCCGAATGAATATATACCCGGTATTCACGGCCGCGACCACCAGGCGCCCCCTGGGTGTCCCAATATTCGAGCTTCGTGTCTTCGGTCGGCGTCAAAACCAGGTACGGCGCTGCGCTGTCGGAGCGCATCCAAAATAAAAACGACCCGTGTCCCGAAATGAAACTGTGCTTAAGGATCACTGGGCTTCCGGCGCCGCCTTGCCCCCCAGCGCTTCCACGCTGTGCGCCGCCCCGCGAAATGGGAAGCGGCACCGCTAGGTCGCCAATCTCGACCGGTTGATCCCCGGCGTTTCTCAGGTTGAAAGTCCACAGAATCGCCTGAGCCTGAACCTCGAAGCGCATCTCAAGAACAAGAACAGCCGATCGGCCGTTTGTGATTTGGTACGTGGCGGTGAACTCGGTGCCTGCGGTGTTGGTGGAGACAATCTCCGCGCTGGCCAGCGCTGCGGTGATCACGGCCTGCCAATCGCCTTTGTTCCGACGATATTTGATGAACGCATCCCCAAGCCTTCGGCCTTGCGCGATGAACTCCGTCTCGTTCCGATCCTGCGCTGACTCCAAGCTGACAATTGCACCGGCTTCAACCTTTGTTTTAAACTGCGAATCCGCGCGCGCGTTCGCTGCAGGGCTCGCCGCTCGCCAAAACAATGCGCTTGAAGCAATTAAGAACAACCCAAGCCATTTAAACCTGAAATCTACTCGAGAATTCTTCACGGAATGCACTCAAAGTGGCGAGGAGGAGCGAGGAAGTCTCGTCAAATGTTTTGCCCCCCGGCGAAATTATGGCAGGCGATTGCGGCCCCTCGGTATAACCGAAGCGCCGAGCGCGATGGAGCCTGCAAAGAAGCAAAGAAGCTTGCAACGCCTGCCAAGACACGCAGATCATCCTATACTATGCGCTGGCTCTTATTTTCTCTAGTTGCGTTGGCGGCTTTATCGCCGGTGTGGACGGTCTTAGACGCCGCCCCCCAGCTTCCGGGCGGTTTCACCCAGATCAACATGCAGGACGGCGGGTATTACCCGGCTATCATTCAGCATTGGAGCGGCCGCTTGCTGGGGCGCACCGACGGAGGAGGGATTTATAGCAGCGACAACGGGGGCTATTCGTGGACGTACCTGTGCGGCAACATGACGTCCCCCGCGGCGTTGGTGCCCCAGGGTATCGCCATGCCTCAGACCACCAACTCCAGCTCCAACCTCCTCCTGCAAGCTTGCGGCGTGAGTTACCTGGACAACGACTCGGGACGCGGCATCTGGAAATCGACCAATGGCGGCGCAAGCTGGACCCAAACGCTGACCGGCGTGAACTTTTCCGGGGGGGACCAGGAACGGGTCGGGGGCGAGTGCCTGATTTTTAACCCGACGAATGACTCGGAAGTTTGGGCTGGGAGCCGCGGGCAGGGTTTGTATGAATCCACCAACGCCGGCGATAGCTGGACGCTCATCACCAACGGCTTGGTGACCAATATCATCGCCTCCCTGTACATCCATCGGTCCTATCCAAACCAGATTTTCGTAGGCGGCGACGGCGGTTTGTGGGTGTCGGTGAACCATGGCGCGAGTTGGGCGCAACTTCGGTCTTTCTCGCTTATCCAGCGCGTGACGCGGGCCGCGGATGGAACCGTGTACTTCGGCGGCATCAACAACGGCGTGCAGGTGCTCCAAAAGATCAACTCGACGAACTGGACCGATACGACGACTTACGTTTACAGCGACCTGCATGCGGCCTACACCAGCGGCATTGGCGACGATGGCAATCCCATCGTTTGCCTGACGGTCTTGCGGAATGGCGACCTGGTGGCAGGCGATTTCGACGGCTACACCCGGATCAGCAGCAACGAAGGCGGAAGTTTCACCACCTTGCCCGACGCGTACGTGCCCGGCTCCGTCGTGCCGAAATGGGCCGGGACCAATTCGTCGGAAACCACCGCGGTCTGGCGGCCCAATTCCCTGACGCAAGACGTGAACCTGCCCAATACCTGGTACGGCGGCGGGGGCTACGGTCCCCTGCGCACCGATGACGGAGGGCAGACCTGGCAATACATCTGCGGCGGTATCGGCGAGGTCGTTACCTATAAAATCAGCTTTCATCCCACCGATCCGAATCGCATTTACATCCCCTGCGCCGATCATGCCGGCGCCATCGTCACGGACGGTGGACTCAGCGGCAACGTGGTCTCGATGGCGACGCCGTTTTTTCCGTGGCCGAGCGACATAGTGATGTATTCCCACCGCGCGATGGCCTGTTACACCAATGGTGTCAACCGGGTCATCTTTCCCGGCGGCTGTGAACTCAACAACACCACGCGCATCTACGAGACCACGAACGATGGGACGAGTTGGTTCCATCTAGCCGCGGCCGGTCTGCCGGTCAGTACCCCCGGCGAGGAAATCATCGATGATATTGATTCGCTGGATAACCCCGACGATTTCCTGGTGGTGGTCGGCGGCAATCTCGGCGCCGGGGCGGGAGGTGTATATCGCACGACCAATGGCGGGGCGTCGTTCACCCAGTGCGACTGGTTTTCCAACACGAACACGGCTGTGGGTCTGGGCGACGAGCAGTATTGGAATGTCTCCCTGGAACGGGATGCCACTAACGTCAACGTGCGCTATCTCTATTCACGGGCGCAGTACCCGGGCACGGAACCTGGCGGCGGTTTTTTTATTTCCACCAACCGCGGCGTGAACTGGATGCTGCTAACCCCTGGGCTCAATGGCGCCGTGGTGACGGGCGACTGGTCCGACTGGTACGGCATGATTGTCGCCGATCATGGCATCAGCGGAAATGTTTGGATGATGCTCACGGGCAACGACAACGGCCTGCTGTTGAGCACCAACTACGGCGCCGCTTGGCAAGTGGTGCCGGGCTTTACGAATGTGTCGGCCATGGACGCGCTCAATGGCAACATTGTCGTGTATGGCGAGATGACGAATGACGCCTGGTATAGAATCTATTACTCGAGCAATAACGGCTTGTCGTGGGGCGAGGTCACCGGACCCGGCTATCGCTTCGGCAACACGATTAGCCTTTCGCTGGACCCACACCGGCTCGGCCGCGTTTTCATTGGCACCGGCGAGCGTTCCGTGGGCATCTTCACACCGGGCATGCCGCTGGAACAGTGGCGGCTGGATTACTTCCTCTCCTCCACCAACGCGGGAGGGGGTGCCAACGGCGCGGATCCGAACGGCAACGGCCTGCCCAACCTGGTCGAATACGCCCTGGGTGCCGATCCCCTGGCTGGCCTCCGTTCCGACCCACTCGGCCCCGGCTCCGCCAATGGTCTGCAACTCACGCCCTACGCCGCCTTCTCCACGAGCTCGTTGCTGGCAGGTCGGCCCGTCATGCGCCTCAACTTGCCCGATCCGCCGCCGAGCGACCTCAAGCTGCTCGTGCAGAGTTCCACCAATCTGGCTGCGTGGAGCACCATCGCCACGCGCACGGGCACCAATGCCTGGCAATGGCTGGCCGCCGGCCCCGACCTGGTGGCGCTTGACCTGGAAACCAACGGGCGCGCCGTATTTGACGTCGCTGCCCCAGCGTCAACCAGCGCCCACACGCAGTTCCTCCAACTACAGGTCGAGCCGTCTCCTTAAGCGCCCTTCGAAGCCTTCAGCGCCATCAGGTCGGTCTCGGCCTGGCGCCATCTGCGCAGCAGGAAGCATTGATACTGCGAGCACAACCGGAAGGCGCCTGCACTGGTGCCGACATCACGTTGGTGACAACCGGTTGACTGGAAACTACAACCGGCTGGCCCCGCACACCAACCCATGCGCTTGAGCTTCCCAAATTAGTCCAATGACCGAGCTCTTAACGAATGCAACCTTGTTTATTGTTCTTGCCCAGTGACTCGCTTCTCTGAAATCAACCGGACCAATGCCGCATTGACCGCTTTACGGGCGGCTGGAACGAGATCTGGATTCGGCAGAATCTCAGTCGAACACAGGCCGCCGGCATTAGGAATGGTCACAAGATCTCTCGCCATGGCCGAGGCTCCTTCAGCGGCAGCCGTTGAGCGTCCGGCCTGCTTGGCTTTGGCCGCCAGATCGGCCAGCAAGGCCAGCGCTTCATAGTCCTGCAAGCCTTGACGAATCTGCTCAAGTCGAATGGTGCTGGCGGGGCCGTCCATTCCGACGTGCTTGCCAGGATAGGTTAGAAAACCGTCGCCATTGGGATAGCGCACCCAGTAATACTTCTTGCCATCGTCGCTTTGGCGGATGAACTGGTGCCATCCTACTAGCCAGGGATTGTAAGTCCACCAGGCGAGTCCCCAGAATTCGAAACCGCTGATTCCGTACCTGTAACAGTAGTACGGCAGCAGGCGCTCGGTGGCGAGATACGGAGTGTCCGTCGCCATTTGCCCGTCGCACGTAAACCACAGGTGTTTGCCAGCGCGTTGCAGCCGTTCCATTTCATCCACCGGGAAGCAGCCATATTGGCCGATGCCCCAGATATCCAAGGAATCGTCCCACGCTGCCAAATGCCGCCAGGTGCTTGAATAAATGGGCAGGGTTGCATCGACCTCGTGGATGAGCGTGCATAGCTTGGTCATCTGCTGGACCACAAAGTCGTGCTGGAAATGTGGCTCGTCAGAGACGTAATAGACGAATTTGTCGTGCCATCCTTTTTCACGAATATGATCATCGAAAAGTCGATAAGCCTGCTGCAAGGCCGCGGTCCATTGCGGCGTTAAGGGTTCCAATCCGAACAGCTTCTTTGGCGAATAGGCCCAGCCGAACATGTAGAAGAACTCCGGCGTGTAGGAGACGTTCATGTGGAGCTCATCGAAGCAAAAGTGCGCCATTTCATCGAATCCGGCGGCGTCCATGACTACTTTACCGTCGGTGTAGCTGAATTTCGGAGGGGGGCGAATTCCGTTGATGCCGAGGCGGTGCTCGGCCATGAAGCGAAGCCATTTGCGGTAATCCTCCATCGAATCGACGCCACCGCCAAAACCGCCGTCCGGACCGAACCGGAAGTCGAAAATGACGCGAAGCCGGCCTTCATCGGGCAGCGTGAACGGAAGCACCTCAACAGTCAAAGGAATCTTGAGACTATCATCGTTGGCGGCACTGATTCTGATTTGCCCTTGATACTTGGCCCGGCGCGGCTCCCTTGGGCGCATGAACCGTGAACCATATCGGCTGCGTTTTGCCCGGGCTGAGGTCCGGGGCGGAACCCGGTTGTAGCGGGTCGGGCCACCAACCGGCCCAACCATCCGTGGAACCGGCGCCGTGTGGAACTTTGCGGCACCAGTCAGGCACTTCAGTTGAGTAATAGGCGCTGGGGTGGTCCACGGGCACATAACCCACGCGCTCCACCTTCACCGGCGGCAATTCTTCTCCGCTCCGGCTCTTAAGCGGGGAAACTTCGATGCTCGCCTTTCCCGCGTTTGTGGTGCCGGCGCGGAAAGCCAACTGAACAGCTTGGAACTCGTTGCGCGCCAACTCAACGGAGACCGCCTTGACACGCTCCCGCGGTGGCGTATGCGGGAAAACCTTGACCAGCGGGTTAACTTGCCAGACTTGAAGCCTGGCACGAGCAGTCTTCTCCGCGGCTGAGTGAACGGCAGCCACTTCTCCATCCACCACTTCACAGAGAATAATGCCATCGTGGCGCAGTGTCCCTTGGGTGTTCATTGTCAAATGGATCTGGATCGTGGCTGCATCGGGAGGAGCCTGGAAAAAGCCCGACGAGTTAATCCAATCCGAATCGCCGTTGACGGTCGGTAGGGTGCTTACCATGGCGCCAGCCCTGGCAAGGGCGCCGTTGGTATCGTGGAAATGCGCGTGAATCGCGGCCCAGCTTTGCAGTTTGATGCCTTTGAGCCAGCCGCTCAAAAGATAGGTCGCTCCCGGCTTCACTGGAATTTCGCCAGAATCCCAGCCCAGCCAATCCGCCTGGGCATTTTCCAGCACAGTCAGTTCCAGCGAACGCTTTCCAAACCGCGCATCCGAACTCAACCCGGCCGTCACGCGGTGCGGACCGCCCTCGGCTGGCTTGTGCCACGGGCTTGGTCTGTCCGCACCATCCTCAAAACTCGCATTCCGAACCAGGTTCGCTTTGCTGGCCATCAGACGCGCGTAATCATCGAGGTTGAGTCCGTCAATACCATGTTTTAAATCGTCCGAAAAACCAGCTTGGAAGAATTCCTCCGTCGTTGGCGCCAGCGCGGCGCTGAAGAGCAGATTCGCGCCGTGGCCTAAACGATAAGAGCTTGCCTCCAATCCCTGACTCGACAAAACGCGGACCGTCGAATCCTTGGGAACATCGGGCAACTCCGTCAGGGCCTTACGCAAGTTTACGCGAACCAGTGTCGTTGAGACTGCGTTTTCATCAAAGTTGCGAACGCGCACTTCAGCCCAGTTGCGCCAACCTTTATCAGGTGTCTTCGCCGTCGGCCGCGCTGATCGGAGGCGCAACCGCTCGACCGATCCAACCGAAATGCGCAACTCGGCATTGCTTCCAACGCCAGCACGGTCGGCAGCGTTCGCCGTCAGGAAATCGGGCACTGCCCAAGCTTCGGCGTTGCCGGCGTACGCGAAAAGGGTTGTGGCGGCGCGGGCAGCACATTCAACCGGAACGACGAGCTTATCATCGGCAGTCAGTTGCTCGGTTCGTTTGGCGACGCCATGCCCATCGCGCAAGTCATAAAGCAACTCCACTCCATCGGTGCGGCAAACCCGCAGAGATTCCACACGCGCTCCGGAGAGTTCCGGGACTGAGAGCGCCAACGGTTCGCCGGTGACAGGCTTTAGGGAGCTATTGGTGATCGTGAGCGACACGCGCTCAGGCCAATAGCCGCCATTGGGCAGATAAAGCGATTGGTGCCATGGAACAGCGCCCGATGCCACACGCGCAACCGCAAGGCAAGCCAACGCGCACGCAGCCAGCGCAAACGGTCCCAAAGCCTTACTCTGATCTTTAATCCGGAGGCCGCTTTGGTAAACAGGCGCCTCCCCCCGGACGGAAACGCTGGCTCTGACCGCCCCTTCGGAAAAGTGCGGCCTCGCGAAGGCGATCGCCCACATCGCGGCCAAACGCTGTACGATGGAGTTCATTTTCGCGTTCAAACGTGGTAGCAACTATGCATCGAGCCGAGGTCCATTTCCATCAAACAGAAGGCCAGGCATAAAACCTGCGGACAAGGCAAAACCGCGAGAAAAGGGAGGGGAGGTTTTTGGGGCGTCTTACCCAGGGCGGCAGGGCTCCTTTGCCCTGGGCTACTTTCGCATCGTCCCTCCGGGACTTCGATCAGGCTCGCTGAGCTCGCATAGAGCCTTACGAAAGCCTGCGGGTGTCCGGCGGAGGCGTTTTTGGGCAAAGATGAGACTAGGCTACGCGCACTCTGTAGAAACGAATTACGCAACCGCCTCCGCGATGGATGGAACCATCGCCTGATTGAGTTCATGGTATAGACATGTACTTCGGCAACAAAACGACCCGAAAAATCAGTAGGTGGAGAATTTGGCTCCACGCCGCATCCATGTCCGGCGGCTTTTACTCCCTTGAGTCCGGCTCGCCAATGAGCTACGAATGGGCTCAAGCAACCGCGTGATATGCAGAACTATCTCGAGTTAAGCGGGAAAGTCGGATTGATTACCGGCGCTTCCTCCGGCATTGGGGCGGCCACCGCGGCCGTCCTGGCTGATCTGGGGGCCAAAGTGGCGCTAGGCTACGGCAGAAACCAAGCAGGCGCTGAAGAGGTCTGCCGGAACATAACCCAGGCAGGCGGAACTGCCGTCACCCTGCAGGCAGATGTGCGCCAGGCCGAGGATATTCGAGCTATGGTGGATGAGGCGGCGCGCCAGTTGGGGCCAATTGATTTCCTGGTCAACAACGCCGGCTCGCTCGTGGAGCGAATCCGGCTCACCGAGTTCCCCGAGGTGCGCTGGGACGAAGTGCTCAATCTGAACTTGAAAAGCGCGCTGCTTTGCTCCCAGGCGGTGACCACGTCGATGATCGGGCGCGGGACTGGGTCCATCGTGAATGTGGTTTCCATTGCCGGGCGGAATGGGGGTGGGCCGGGCGCCGGCGCTTATGCGGTGGCAAAAGGCGGGTTGATCACCCTGACCAAGGCGCTGGCCAAAGAACTGGCGCCGCACGGCATCCGCGTCAATGCCATAGCGCCGGGTGTCATCGACACTCCGTTCCACGAGACTTTTTCAACGCCGGAGATTATCCGCAATTTTGTCGCGGGCATTCCTATTGGCCGGGTAGGTCTGGCCCGCGAATGCGCCACCGTCATCGCGTTTCTAGTCTCTGAAGCCGCCAGCTATGTCGTGGGTGAGACTATCGAGGTCAACGGGGGACAGTTGATGTTATGATGCTAGATCAGCGCCTTGGCCTTTTTGACGATGGCCGCCGCGTCGATCCCGTATTTGGACATCAACTCCTCCGGCTTGCCTGAGTGAGGCAATTCAAACACCGCGAGCTTGTGGACCCGAACGCCCTCGGCGCTCAATTCGCCGGCGACCGCGTCTCCAAGGCCGCCTTCGGGATAGTGATCTTCGACGGTAATGACCAGGTTGTTGGTCTTCTGCGCGGCGGCTTTGATTACTTCCTTGGCGAGGGGCTTGACGCAGTAGGCATCGATTACAGTTATTCCCACGCCCTCGTTCTGCAAGGTGTCTGCGGCTTTGAGCGCTTCGTACACCGTAACGCCTGCCGCCACCACCGTAACTTTATCGTTGGCAGATTGGCGCAGCACGCCTGCGCCACCGATGGTGAACGAGGCATCGTTGTTGTAGATGACGGCCGTTTTGGGACGGGAAGTGCGCAGGTAAGTGATGCCTTTGTGCTGGGCCATTTGGTCCACGAGTTTTTCCGCACTGACCGCGTCACACGGATAGAAAACGACGCTGCCCGGGACAGCTCGCGCCATGCCCAAATCCTCCAACCCCATCTGGGACGGGCCGTCCTCCCCAATGCTTACGCCGACGTGAGAGCCCGCGAATTTGAGGTTGGCCATCGAAATGCCCGCTACTCGAATTTGGTCGTGCGCGCGAGTGAGAAAGCACGCGAAGGTCGAGGCAAAAGGCACCTTGCCTCGGACGGCGAAACCGGTGGCGACGCCTACCATGTTCTGTTCGGCGATGTAACATTCGGTGAAGCGCTCTGGAAACCGCTGGGCGAATTTCTCCGAGTAAGTCGAATTCATGGTGTCCCCATCCAAAGCGACGACGCGCCGGTCCACGGCGCCAATGCGGGCCAGGGCGTTTCCGAAAGCCTCACGGGTCGCAACCTTGTCGCCGATCTTGTAGGCCACCGGCGGGTAGCTCGCGGGGGTTTCGATCTTGGGCTCGGGCAGTTGGCTCGGCGGGGGAATTGGAACGCCAACACCGGATTTGGCAGTGGGCTGCAACTCGGCAATCGCGCGCGCCTCTTCCTCTTTGGTAAGAGCGCGTCCGTGCCAGCCCTCTTTGTCCTGGATGAAAGAAATGCCGGCGCCTTTAAGGGTCTTGGCCAGCAAGACCAGGGGCTGTGTGCCTAACCCGACGGCAGCGAGCACTTCGAGAATTTCATCCAGGTCATGACCATCAATTTCTTCGGTGCGCCAGCCGAAGCTCTCGAAGCGTCTGCGGTAGGTGGCAATATCATGGCCAAAAGGCGTGGGCTGGCTTTGGCCGAGGCGGTTGATATCCACCAGCGCAATGAGATTATTCAGTTGAAGGATGCCGGCGAGGGAGGCGGCTTCCCACACCGAGCCCTCAGCACATTCCCCGTCGCCCATCAGCACGTAAGTGCGGTAATCCAAATGGTCGAGTCGCGCGCACAAGGCCATACCCACACCCACGCTCAGGCCTTGGCCCAACGAGCCAGTGGCCACGTCCACGAACGACAGGCGCGGGGTGGGATGCCCTTCGAGGTCGCTCCCGAGCTGGCGCAGCTTGAGCAGCTCTTCCGCCGGGAAGAGTCCGGTTTCGGCCCAGGCGGCGTAAAGCAGGGGGGCCGCGTGGCCTTTGGACAGGATAAAGCGGTCGTTGTTGTAGTAGTGAGGGTCCTTTGGCAGGTAGCGCATGTGTCCGAAGAACAACGCCGCCACCAAATCCGCTGCCGAACAACAAGAGGTCGGGTGCCCGCTTCCCGCAGCCGTCGTCGCCGCAATCGAATGGATTCGCAATTGGTTGGCGATGCCCTTGATAGTCTCTATGTCGATGTCATTCATGAGTGGTGCAGACTCTATTTGCCATTATTCAAAAGGAAAGCAGAAAGTGCGCGGAGTTTATAGCCTCGAGTTGGGCGCGCACACAATGCCTATACCTCGGCAAACCAAGGCGCACAACGACGGTAGCCACGATATCCGCTTCATTCCTAACTCCTTCCAGTTTTTCCCTCACCTTCCCCCAGCCACATCCAAGGGCTTGGTACGCGAGGCGGGGGTCGAACCCACAACCTTCGGCTCCGGAGGCCGACGCTCTATCCAATTGAGCTACTCGCGCAGGTCGCCCCAAGGTAGGGCAATTCGCCCGAGGGGGCAACTGCTTTTCACTTTGAAGAGATTCCTCCTCAGGGCGACAAAAAAAAGGGACGGCGAAAGGCCGTCCCCGCTGAAATAAACCTAAAGGTGCCGGGCGCTTATTGCGATGAAGTGCCGCTCTGTTTCTGGTCGCCCGGGGGAGCTTGCTTGCCCCGCTTCTGAGACATCCCTTGCCATTTTTCGAACTGCTCGGGAGTGAGGATCTCTTTGAACTTCTTGCTCTCCTCGGCCCTAACTTCCTGACGTTTCTCGCGCCGTTGGTCAGCGGGCACGCCGCGCATCTGTTCGGCACTGGATTCGAGCACGGCTTTGACCTTGGTCTTCTGGTCGTCCGTCAACTTCAACTCCTCGGTCATGCGGTCCAACATCCGTTCGATGGTCGGACCTTTCTTTTTGGGTGCCGGGGGTTGGTTGGTATCCTGGGCGGTCGCAATATTACTGCCAGCCAACAAACCGCCGAGCATGAGGGCTGCAACTAAACCAAGCTTTTTCATTTGTGTTTTTTCCTGTGGTTGAATTTGTGTGCTAGCGTCCAGCCGCCCTTGTTTGTTCTCGGCGACCAAGCTTCGCTACCAGAAAGCCAGACGAAGCGCCCGGAAATAGGTTACAAGAATCGGAAATTCCGGGCGTGACTTCCCGCCGGGCCTGTGGAACACTCTGCGGACTTATGAAAGTATCAGTGTCAATTTGTGCCTTTATCCTGGCGTCCGGCCTGGCCGTGGCGACCGCCCAGGACTCCAAATCAAACGCCAAAGAAGAAACGGGCAAAAACCAACCCAATTCCAAGGAGGGAAAAGCCTCTATGAACGCAAACGAAGTAGCTGTGATAAAAACCACCGAAGGGGACATGGTCATCGAGTTCTGGCCGGAGGTAGCGCCGAAGACAGTCGAGAACTTCAAGAGCCTGGCCAAAAAGGGCTTTTACGACGGCACCTGCTTCCACCGGGTCATCAAAGGATTTATGATTCAGGGCGGCGATCCCAATACCACCAATGCGAACGCGGAAGCCAGTTGGGGAACGGGCGACCCGGGCTACAAGATCAAAGCCGAGTTTAACGACCGGCATCACGACCGGGGCGTCATTTCGATGGCGCGCTCCCAGGATCCCGATTCGGCCGGGAGCCAGTTTTTTATTTGCCACGGCAATCCCCGCTTCTTGGACCACCAGTACACTGCCTTTGGCAAGCTGATTAAAGGGGACGACGTGCTGGAAAAAATCGGCACAACGCCCACCCGGCCGCCGGACCGGCCCATAACGCGCATGGGCGTGGTGAGTATCAAAATTGTCCCTGCCGACTCGGTGAAGTAAAAGGCTGGCTATTGCCGACGGATCTCGACCAGTTGGCCGGCGTTTTGAAGGCGCTGGGTTGTCCTCGAGACAAGGCCGCATTGATGGCGGCCCAACTCGACAAGCGAGCGCGTCAACTGGCCGAGCACAAGGGCCGCTCTTACGAGGATGCCTTGGCACATTTGCTCCAGCTCGTGCGCCAGGGCTGGGCCGCCCAGTCGGTGGCGAACCCCGAACCGCCGTCCTAGTCTTCGCTATGCTCGTGTCCACCCGTGCTTAAGCCCTGGCAACATCTCAGCTCGCGACCCCTCGCGGACTTCCGCATCTTCACCATCCGCTCCGACCGCAAGCTCTCGCCGCGCACCCAACAGCCGCACGAGTTTTTCGTCATCGATTCGGTTAACTGGGTTAACGTCATTGCCCTTACGCCCGAGCGCCAAGTGGTCTTGGTCGAACAATATCGGCATGGCTCCAACTCGCTGGAGTTGGAGATCCCTGGTGGCATGATCGACCCGCACGACGCGTCACCCGAGGCGGCGGCGGTGCGGGAATTGCGCGAGGAAACAGGGTACGAGGGCCAGAACCCGCGCCGCATTGGCCAGGTCTTCCCGAACCCTGCGATCATGAGCAACGTTTGCTTCACCGTGCTGATCGAAGATTGCCGTTGCTCTCATCCGCTCGAGTTCGATCATGGCGAGGACTTGCTGACGCGGTTGGCACCCGTGGCCGACCTGCCGCAATTGGTGGCCGAGGGCAAAATCCGCCATTCTCTTGTCGTCGCTGCGCTTTATCAGTTCGAACTGTGGCAGCGCAACCACGGCCGGAGTGGAAGTAAAGTGTAGCGAGGCGCAACCTCTGGTTTCTTCGCCACCTTGGCAAGGCACGGAGGTGTCTCTGGAGTCAGGGGTGGCGTGCTACCAAAATTTGTGGCAGTGGCTAAACAGCAGGGCCAGTCCCTGCTGGAACGTAGCCAGGGGGTGCCGCAAGGTGCCCTCGCGAAGAGGCCGGCTCGCTCGACTTGGCAGGAAGGCCCTTGAGCTCAACCGGCGGGCGAGTCTCTCCCCTTCAGGCTCCGCGGGTCTGACGCCGCTCCGCCGCAAACCAGCTCGGCAAACCAGGCAGCAAACCAGGAAAAGAACGCTGGCCAGCCGCCAGCCGCTGTTGTATGATGCCGAACATGTTAAGGCACCCTCATGTGCGCTCGGGCCGGCGCACCTTTGTTTTAACTTCTGCGCTTCTAATCGCCACGGCCCTACAGGTGAACGCGCAAGGCAACCAGGCCATTTACACCGATTACCTCACCAATGGCTGGCAAAACTGGAGTTGGGCGACCGTAAACTTCAACAACACCAGCCCTGTCCACTCGGGCTCCGATTCGATCAGCGTGGCCTGCAGCAATTACCAAGCGCTCTACTTGCACGCCCCACCGTTTGATTCCTCTCCCTACACCAATCTGACCTTCTGGATCAACGGCGGTTCCAGCGGGGGACAATCGGTGCAGGTGCAAGCGACGCTTAACCAAGCCGCCCAGACGGTCGTCTCCCTGGCCCCGCTGCCGGCTAATTCCTGGCAGCAGGTAACCGTCTCATTGGCCGCCCTCGGCGTCGCTAGCCAACCAAACATGGACGGCTTCTGGATTCAGAACTCAGCGAACTCTCCGATCCCAGCTTTCTATGTGGATGACATAGCCCTCATCACTAACTCCTCACCGCCGGTTACAAACATCGCCGTCGCTGTAACTGTCAATGCCCAGGCGAACCGCCACCCCATCAGCCCCCAAATCTACGGCACGGCCTTCGCCTCCTCGAACCAGCTCGCCGATTTAAATTTCACCATGAACCGCTCGGGCGGAAACGAAGAAACCACCTATAACTGGCTTATCAATGCTCATGGGAAATGCGCCGATTGGTATTTCGAAAGCTATCCCGACTCGAGTGCCACGCCTGGGGCAACGGCCGACGACTTTGTCGCGAATAGCAAAGCCGGCGCCGCGGCACCTCTCATCACGCTGCCGATGATCGGCTGGGCTCCGAAGTTGGGACCTGGCCGCGCCATCATTTGGAGCTACTCCGTCGCCAAATACGGGCCGCAAACCTCCGACGACCCCTATCGAACCGATGCCGGCAACGGTATGAGCAGCACCAACAACGGCCAGCCCATTACTTGGAACGACCCCAACGACGCCAACTTCCCCACCAATACCGCCTTCACTCAAGGCTATGTGCAGCACTTGCTCGGACAATGGGGAACCTCGACCAATGGCGGCGTGCCCTATTACATCATGGATAATGAGCACAGCATTTGGTTCTCTACCCACCAGGACATCCACCCCATCGGCCCGACGATGCAGGAGATCTGGACCAAAATGCTCGCCACCGCCAGCATGGTCAAATCCAATGATCCCAACGCGCTGGTTCTAGGGGCGGAGGAATGGGGGTGGAGCGGCTACCTCTACAGCGGCTATGACCAACAATGGTCTGGCCAACACGGGGATTACAACCCCGCACATTATCCGGACCGCACTACCAACGGCGGCTGGGACTACATGCCCTGGCTGCTCAACCAATTCCATCAACACGACACCAGCACCGGCAAGCGTCTGCTGGATTATTTCACCCTGCACTGTTATCCCCAGGAGGGCAATGTTAGCGGCAGCGACGCTTCGCCGGCAACCGCGTTGCTCCGGAACCAAACCACTCGTCAGTTCTGGGATACCAACTACGTTGATCCGAGCTGGATCAACAGCGTCATCATGCTGATTCCGCGCATGAAGAACTGGGTCTCCACTTATTATCCCGGTACCAAGACCGGCGTCACCGAGTACAATTGGGGCGCCGAGGACAACATCAACGGCGCCACTGCCCAGGCCGACCTTTTGGGCATCTTTGGCCGCGAAGGTTTGGACCTGGCCACTCGCTGGACAACTCCCACCACGGGCTGGCCCACCTACAATGCGATGAAGATGTACCGCAACTACGACGGCAATAAATCCGCTTTCGGCGACACTAGCGTCCTGGCCACCGGCCCGAACCCGGACCAGGTTGCCTGTTTCGCGGCGGTCCGCTCCTCGGATGGCGCCTTGACCATCATGGCCATCAACAAACAACTGAGCGTCAGCGCTACTGCCACGTTCGGCTTCACCAACTTCCTGGCCGGCAGCACCGCCCAAGCTTGGCAATTGACCGCTGCTAATGTCATCACCAGGCTGGCAAACGTCCCTTTGGGTGCCAACTCTTTCACCAACACCCTGCCGCCTCAAAGCATCACCCTGTTCGTCTTGCCCGCCGGAGCCACGCCGCCACCACCCGTTCTGGTTTCAGGCGCCGCCAGCCGGACCAACACCTTTGACTTCTGGCTGGAAGGCCAAATGGGCCAAAGCTACGCCCTCCAGTGGTCGAGCAATCTGTCGAGCTGGTTGCCGCTGCAGACCAACACGCTGGCCAGCAATTCGCTCCACGTCATCGTCCCCATCACCAACTCCCACGCCCGCTTTTATCGGGCGCAATGGGTGCCCTGAAACCAGGAATGCCCGAGCTTCAACCGGCTGAAAAGGCCGCCTGAGAGCGCGACCCGGTTTGCTCATGCTCAGTCTCGCCGATCCGCAGCCAATCATCTTCCAGCGTCTTGACCATGCCGGCCAGTTGCTCGGGGCGATGGGGTTTGACCAGGTAGCCTTTTGCGCCCAACGAAGCTGCCAACTCCATGTCCTCGCGCCGGTCCGAAGCGCTGAACACCACCACGCGAATGTGGCGCAGGCGCGGTTGGGTTCGCAGCCACTCCAGCACCGCAAAGCCATCCATGCGCGGCATCCGCAAGTCCAGCAACAGGATGTCCGGCAACGGGTGCTGGACCGGATTGTCGAACGGCCGGTTGCCCTGCAGATAATCCACGACCTGTTCTCCATCCCCCACGAAATACACCGGACCCCGAATCATGGCTTTCGCGAATGCCCGTTCTAACAGCAGGGCGTCCCCGCTGTCATCCTCAGCAACCAGAATTTTCAATGGATTTCTCATCGTAGGTGCCAGGACTTCCAGGAGTGCGCCAAATGCCCCCCGGCCATGTTCAAAGGGGTCATGAAACGTTGATACCCCCAACGCTGCTTGCTCGCCATGGGGTCAATCACCCATTCTCTTACCGGGCTTCGCGTGGCTTGTCTAAACGAGTGACAAGCTGGCAAGTCCGGCTATATTTGCCTGGGCTCCGGCTACAAGTCCTGGACCCTCAATGAGGAATTTGTAACTCATAACTTTTTATGGCTGAAACTACTGTTCCGTCGCCCACACCGAAAAAGCGGCACCGCGGGTTGCGCGTGCTGGCGTGGGTCGTCCTGGTACTGGTCGTCCTGCTCGTCGTTGCCTACTTCGTCGGGACGAGTTCCGCGTTTTTGAAGGGGGTGATTCTGCCGCGGGTCGGCAAGTCCCTCAACGCGCAGGTTACGGTGAGCGACGCCTCCATTAGCCCGTTCAAACAAATCGTGCTCCGCAACTTGAAAGTTCAAACCACCGGAACGGAACCCTTGTTGCTGGTGCCGGAAGTGCTCCTGCGCTACCGCCTGCTCGACATCATCGGCGGCAAAATCGATGTCGAGGAGATTGCCCTCTCAGCTCCCACCGTCGTGGTGGTCGAAAATCCCGACGGCACTAGCAACCTTGATCCCCTTCTCAAGTCACAACCGAAACCGGCAAGCGAAGCCAAGCCCCAAGCGCCCGGCAAACCCTCCAAGCCCGCGCAGCTCGATTTGCAGAAAATCACCCTCACTGATGGAACGTTCCGGAAGATAAAGAAGTACCGGGACGGCAATCAGGATATGCTTGAGGTGTCCCAACTCAATGTGGGCGTCGAGGGTGTCAAAAACGGCCAAGCCGGCAAGCTCACCCTGAGCGCGGCCCTGAACGCTCAGCAGCATCCTCCCGCTCCCGCCACCAATGGCCTGCTGCAGGCCAAACTCCAAGGCGCCTTTTCCTTCTCGCTTACCGCCGACGCTCAACCAGCCTCCTTTCAGGGCACCTCCCGGCTCGAGGTCTCCCGCGCCGAAGGGGCCTTGGCCCCCCTGGCTCAGTTTAACTCCGACCTAAATTGCGACGTCACGCCTGCAGAAATAAAAGAGGTGGCTTTGCGACTCGCTTCTGGTGGCCGTCCCCTCGGCACCTTGCGCGTTTCCGGACCGTTCGACCTGGCCAAAACCGAGGGCCGCTTGACCATTGAAATCCTGGCGATTGACAAAACGCTGCTAAACTTGGCCTCGGCGGGCAAGGGTCTTGATTTCGGACCAACCACCATCAACTCGACCAATCAAATCGTGCTGGCTAACGCTGGCGCCTCCATCACTGCCTCCGGCGCTTTGCAAATCGCCAAATTGGAAGTGACGCGCACCAACCTGACCACCCCGCAAGTGAACTTGGACGCCCGGTATGACGTGACGGTCGATCGCCAAGCCGGCACGGCCTTGTTGCGAACTGCGTCCATCCAGGCTTCCCGGGCAGCCACTCCTTTTCTGGTCGCCGATCTGACCAGTCCCATGACTCTGGCCTGGGCCAACACCTCCAACTCCGTCGGCGACGCCGCGCTCAACCTTACCCTGACCAATTTTGACCTGGCGGAGTGGAAGGCGTTGCTCGAAGACACGGCGCCGGCGGGCGTGATCAACGCCACGCTCAAGCTCCGGTCGCGCCAAGGCGGCGCGGGGCTTACGTGCAACCTGGATTCTCGACTCGACCATCTCACGTTTGGCTCCGGCGACAACCAAGTCAGTCAGGCACAGATCGCCCTGCTGGCCAACCTGCAGGTCACCGGCTTCAAGCAGTTCGATTTGAGCCAGTTCACCGTGCAAATTCCCCAAGCCATTTTACCTAATAAAAAGCGGCTCTCAGTGGACCTGACCGCCTCCGGCTCCGGCAGCTACGGCCCGCAAGGCGAGACCGCTCTCAAAGCAAAACTGCAAGTGACCAATTTGGTCGTTAGCGATCCCCAAACCCAAACCTCGCCTGCTCCCTTGCAGGGGAGCCTCCAACTGGATGCAGTTTGGCACAAGCAAATCGCGGACCTGCATCTGCTCCAACTTGGCCTGACCCCCACCTCGCGTGCCTCCAACCAGGTCCAACTCACCGGCCAGATCGACCTGTCTCAGCCCAACGCGACCCAGGGGAATCTCAAATTGGCGGCTGATTCACTTGATTTGTCCTCCTATTACGACCTTCTCGCCGCAACCAACAAGGCTCAAAGCAACCAACCTGGGGCCACTACCGGGACCAAGCCAACCCCCTCTCAGGCCCCCACAACCGAAACCGAACCAGCCGCCAAGCAACTGCCGGTGCGCAACTTCGTAGCTCAAGCCAGCATCCATCGGCTCTACTTGCATGAAGTCGAGTTGGCTGATTGGGAAACCACTCTCAAGCTCGACGGCAGCCACGTCGCCCTCCAGCCCTTCAAGCTCTCCATCAATGGCGCTCCGGCCAATCTGTCCGCCGACTTGGATCTAAGCGTGCCCGGCTACAAATATGATCTGTCGCTGGGCGCTCAAGCGATCCCCCTCGCGCCGTTGGTCAATACGTTTGAACCGGAGCGGAAAGGCCAACTCGAAGGCACTTTTACGGGCCAGGCGCACTTCGCTGGCATCGGCACCACGGGTCCGAGCCTCCAGAAGAACCTCTCCGGCCAATTTGATCTGAGTTCCACCAACCTCAACCTGCATGCCGTGGATATCAAAAGCCCCTTGCTCAAAACTCTCGTTAACGTGATCGGCACCTTGCCCGAGTTGATCCAAAACCCCGCCGGCGCTGTGGGTAACCTATTCGGTGGCCTGACTGGCGCGAGCAGCGGGGGATTATCAGGAGAGCTTTCCCGCTCCCCAATAAACGCCATCATCGGGCGTGGCACCGTTGGCTCCGGCCGTGTCGATCTTTCGCAGGCTGTCATCCGCAGCCCCGCTTTCGAGGCAGACACCCAAGGCACCATCAGCTTGGCACCGGTGCTTAATGATTCGACCATCCAACTTCCGGTCGCCGTGCTCCTTAACTACTCCATCGCCCAGCGGCTCAACCTCGTTCCTGCCGGTACTCCAACTAATGCCCCCTACGCCAAGCTGCCCGACTTCCTGACCATGGCGGGCACCCTGGGCAAGCCCAAGTCGCAAATCAACAAGACCGTTCTCGCTACCACCGCTCTCAAGGGCATCGGCGGGGCTGTGCCGGCTGCCGGAGGTAAGATCGGAAACATCCTTGGGGGCCTGTTGCCCGGCAGCTCTACCGCGAATACCAACGCTCCCACAAGCACCAACGCCTCACCGGCAAACAACCTGCTCAACGATTTGTTCAAGCCCAAGAAGTAAGGGAAACTTGAAAGTCCCCGGTCGTTCAAGTAAACCTGCCCCGTGCCAACCAAGGTCATTGCCGTTGCCAATCAAAAGGGCGGCGTAGGAAAGACGACCACCAGCGTCAATCTATCAGCCTGCATCGCCGCTCTGGGCCGGCGCGTGTTGCTCTTTGATCTGGACCCCCAGGCTAATGCCACCAGTGGCGTGGGCTTGCCCAAAACCGAGGGTGCCAGCGCCTACCGCCCTTTGCTCGGCGAAGGCGCCTTGCTGGACAAAATCCAAAACACCGCTTTCGAACGCCTGGAAGTCATCCCCAGCGAAGTGGACTTGTGCGGGCTCGATGTCGAGTTGGCGCGAGCCGACAACCATTTGCAGCGCGTGGCTGTCGCCCTGCAGCCCGTCCTTGCCGCCCAACGCTTCGACCTGATCCTGGTGGATTGCCCCCCTTCCCTTGGCGTGCTCACCTTGAACGCGTTGGCCGCCGCCGACGGCGTGCTGGTGCCTTTGCAATGCGAATACTATGCCCTCGAGGGCATTTCCATGCTCAATCGCGTCATGGCTCAACTTCACGATACTGGCGTCAATTCTCGCTTGGAATTGATCGGCGTCGCCATGACCATGTTCGACGGCCGCACCCGGCTATCCCCACAGGTCGTTGGCGAAGTGCGCGAACATTTCGGCGACCGGGTTTTCGAGACCATGATCCCCCGCAACACCCGCTTGGCGGAGGCACCCAGCTTCGGCAAACCCATTATCCACTACGACAAATACAGCGCCGGCGCCGCCGCGTACGAACTTCTCGCTCAAGAGCTGTTGGGGCGGCTGAAGGTCTAAACGGCACACACTAACGAATGAAGAACTCCCTTCGATTCCAGCCCTACCAAACTGCGCTACCGGTGCCGGGGGCAGCCGTCCCCCCCCCTCGGGCAATGACTGCGTCAGGTATTAGGAGCAAGAATGACAGCACCCCGCGTGCCATCCTTGCTCCAGCCCTTCTTCCGTGCCCCGGCACAGCGTTTCCTGCGGCTAAACCGCCGCTCCGGTGCTCGGGTAGATTAGCCGGGGGCGCCAGCTCAAACCTCAAAAAAAAGCTAAAATACTGCTTGTCACTGAGCCCAAAGTGTGGCGTAATTATCCACTTACAGGCATGAAGCCACGTAAGCAACGGCATCAGTGGCGCCAAAAGGCCCTGATGTCCCAGGAATTTGAGTGGATAAAGGCACAATATTTCTGAACTAAACATCATTTTAGTGCGTCTGATTATTTATGCTGAACAGGAAAGAGAATAAGTTGGCGAACCGCTCCGAGCCGAATGGCCAGGCCAAACCACGCCGCCACCACCGCCGCTTTATCATTTCATCGAAGGCTCCCAACCATGCTCAGCAACGCCCGCCACAGCCTTCCAATGGCGAGACCGAACCGGCTTCCAATTCGCTCGCCAAATCTACTTATGCCCAGGCGCATGGCACCGGTTTTGCCCGCGAAGCCAGCCCCCTCGACCTCGCCGAGACCATCAAAACCCTCCTCCACCTGGCCCACGAACATGGCCATGTCACTTACGACGATATCAATGATGTCCTGCCCGATGGCCTGTCGCCCGCAGACCTGGACGAGCTCTACACCAAACTCCGCAACCTCGACATCGAAATCATTGACCACGTCGAAGCCGAAAAGCCCAAGGCCGCGGAACCCGAGGAGGAAGAGGATGCTCGCCTCGAAGTGCTCGACGACCCCGTGCGGATGTACATGAACCAGATGGGCAAAGTGCCCCTCCTGACGCGCGAGCAGGAAGTCGAGATTTGCAAACGCATCGAAGAGGCCGAAGTCGAAATGAAGCGCCTCGTTTACAGCCTCGGTTTTACCGCCAAAGAGCACATCGCCATCGCCGAAAAACTTCTCTCCGAGCCCCCCAAAGAGCGCTTCGACCGCGTCGTCGTGGACAAAAAGGTCGCCAACCGCGAAGCCCATCTCCGGGACCTCCGCAACCTCATCAAGAAGACCCGCCTGCTCGATGCCCAGGTGGACGCCAAGTACTCCCAATGGCAGAACGCGTCCAACCCACGCCGCCGCGACCAACTCCAGGCCGAGTTCAAAAAGCTCGACAAGCGGCTCCAGGATTCCTTTCCCAAGTTCTTTTACAAACAGCGCATCCTCGAAGACATGATTGTCGTGGCCGGCAACGTCCACGAAAAGTTCAAGTCCAGTCTCCGCCGCATTCAGGAGCTCGAGGCCCACCGCAAATCCATGGAGCAGCAGGCCAGCCTCACGGGAGAACGCACGAAGATCGGCGCCCTCGAACAATTCGTGCGCATCCCCCGCGAGCACTTTTACCAAACCTTCGATGAGCTGCGTGCCGCCGCCGACCGCGCCCACAAGGCCAAAACCCACATGGCCGAGGCCAACCTCCGCCTCGTCGTCTCCGTCGCCAAAAAATACACCAACCGCGGCCAATCCTTCCTTGACCTCATCCAGGAGGGCAACATTGGTTTGATGAAAGGCGTCGAAAAATTTGAATACCGCCGCGGCTATAAATTCTCCACGTACGCCATCTGGTGGATCCGCCAAGCCATTACGCGCTCGATTGCCGACCAGGCCCGCACCATCCGTATCCCGGTCCACATGATCGAGATCATGAACAAGCTCTGGCGCGCCCAAAAGCA
>Ga0209517_10000778_pt1 | contig 52593 bp, 43 predicted proteins | sample PeaSoiMetSII2010_FD_187695 | JGI IMG/M metagenome (GOLD analysis project Ga0209517, IMG submission 187695) | Peat soil microbial communities from Weissenstadt, Germany - SII-2010 (SPAdes) (version 2) | ecosystem: Environmental > Terrestrial > Soil > Wetlands > Peat | place: Germany...
AATGGCGGCATCGAGCATCTGCACATCGACGAAGATATGGTGGGCCGGCATTTGTATACGCGGCATCTCCCGGATCCCGACCTGGTGGTGCGGACCTCGGGCGAGATGCGGCTGAGTAATTTTCTGCTGTGGCAGCTGGCCTATGCCGAAATTTATGTGACTCCGACTTTGTGGCCCGATTTCCGGGGCGTGCATTTGCTCGAGGGGATTGCGGAATACCAGAAGCGCGAGCGGCGCTACGGCGGACTGAATCATTCCGAGTTGAATCACGGCGACGGGCACGCGCCGGCTTCCGAAACTAAATCTTAACCACAGAGAACACTGAGGACACCGAGGAAGCCCGAAGTCCTGTGTGATTCTCTGTGGCCTCTGTGGTTAAATTCCTGAATTCGTGCAAAGATCGTAACGGCACGCTGATTTCAGATCACAACCACTTCCCTTGTTAAAGCGCATCGCGACCGCGGTCGTCCTCATTCCGATTGTGCTGGCGCTCATCCTGCGGGCGCCTATACCTGTCTTGGCGGTGGTGGCGGCCATTGTCGCGCTGCTCACGATTTATGAATTCCTGAAGCTGACGGAATCTTACGGCGTGCAGCCCCTGCGCTGGCCCACCTACCTGTTTACAGGATTATTCTTCCTGGTCGTGGCGATCAGTGCAGGCGGCGAGACGCCACTGTCTGCCACCGGAAAATTCCTGGTTGCGCTGGCGTTCGCCGCGGGAGTTGCGCCATTTCTTTTTCTGACCATCGTTATGCGGCGTGAAGAACTGAGCAGCGGATATCCGGCGGCGGCCGCCGCAGTCTTTGCGTTCACTTACATCGCGTTGCCGATGGGAATGCTCGTGCAACTTCGCGAGCAGGCGGCGGGGGCGATTTATCTGCTTTACCTGCTTCTTGTGGTCTGGGCCGGAGACATTTTTGCGTACTTCGTGGGCAAGTCGTTGGGGCGGCATTTGATGTCGCCGCGCATCAGCCCGAAGAAGACTTGGGAAGGCGCTGCGGCTTCGCTAGTCGCGAGCGTAGGCGTTGGATGGTTGCTCTTTCGTCATGCCGAGCAGATCAGTTCGGCGCTACTGCACTCCGGCTTGATCACGCGGCCCGGCGGCATGTACGGGCTGGAAATCCCCGAGATGGGGCCAGTCATCCTGCTGACGATCGTGTTGAACCTGGCGGCGCAGCTGGGCGATCTGGTGGAGTCGCTGATCAAGCGCGGAGCGGGCGTGAAAGATTCGGGAGCGATCCTCCCCGGACATGGCGGGATGCTCGACCGCATAGACGCGTTGCTCTTCGCCGCTCCCGTGCTGTGGTTTTATACGGCTTGGCGAGTGATGCAGTAACCTCTCCGTATCCTCCCCACCCAACGTAGCCAGAAGCGCGTAAAATAGGAGGTCTGTGCCAACTCTGTAGTAACAGCTTGTATCAATCATGAAACGCATCGCCATCCTGGGATCGACGGGCTCGATTGGGCGCAGCACGCTCAGTGTGGCCGAGTCCTATCCCGACCGGTTTCAGATTGTGACGCTGGCGGCTGGGTCGAATCTCGAGGCCGCGTTTGAGCAAGCGATGCGCTGGCGTCCGCGCGTGATTTCGATGGCGGCGGAAGCCGATGCGGAAGTTCTGCGCGCCCGATTGAAGAAGGAAGGCCTGGGTGACATTGAAGTTGTCCAGGGCGCGGCGGGGACGGTGCACGTCGCGACCCATGCGGACGTGGACTTCGTGGTCAGCGCCATCGTGGGCGTGGCTGGGCTGGAGGCGACATACGAGGCGGTGCGAGCAGGGAAGGTTGTTGGGTTGGCTAATAAAGAATGTCTGGTTGCCGCCGGGGAGCTGATCACGGCCGAGGCTCGCCGCCAAGGCAAGCCGTTGCTTCCCATCGACAGCGAGCACAACGCCGTCCATCAATGCCTGCGCGGCGGGCGCATGGACGAGGTGGAGCGCATCTGGCTGACGGCTTCGGGTGGGCCGTTTCTAAACACTCCGCACTCAGAATTTGCGTCCATCACCGTCGAACAGGCCCTGAACCACCCCACCTGGAAGATGGGGCGGCGGATCACGATCGACTCGGCCACGCTGATGAATAAAGGCTTCGAAGTGATCGAAGCGTGCAGACTATTTCACATGCCGCCCGGAAAAGTGGAAGTGATTGTCCACCCGCAATCGACAATCCATTCCATGGTGGAGTTTGTGGATGGCAGTATACTTGCTCAATTCTCAGTGACCGACATGCGGCTGCCGATTCTGTACGCTCTAACATATCCGGAGCGGATTGCGTCGGATATGCGCTTTGCGGTGAGTGACTTGCGTCATCTGGACTTCTGTCCACCGGACCTGAAAAAATTCCCTTGTCTGCGTTTGGCGTACGAGGCAGCGGAGGCCGGCGGCGCAAAGACCGTGGCGCTGAACGCGGCCGACGAAGTCGCCGTAGCAGCGTTTCTGGAAGGCAGCATCGGCTTCAACGACATTCCCAGGATTATCGAAGACGTTCTGACGGGAACCAATTCAGGGAAGCTGGAGTCGATTGGGAAAGTGCTGGAAGCGGACGCCGAAGCTCGCCGGTTGGCGTGGCAGCGGGTGGCGGACGGAAAGAAAATTCACGGGCCCCGGGCAACGTCTTTCGCGTAATTTCGGAATCTAACCAGCTGGAGAATACGTACCTCAATTATGTTTGACCTCTCGAATCTCTACTATTTGTACATCATCCCGGTGCTGGGCTTCATGATCCTGATCCACGAGTTTGGCCACTATGCCGTGGCCAAGTGGCTGGGCGTGCGGGTGGAGCAATTCGCCATCGGCTTCGGCACGCGGCTGGTTGGCTTCCGCAGAGGTGACACCGACTATCGCATCAACGCGATCCCGCTCGGCGGATACGTCAAGATGAGCGGCGAGAACCCGATGGACGAGCGCTCGGACGATCCGCGCGAGTTCATGAATCATTCGCGCTGGCACCGCTTCCTGATCGCGATTGCCGGGCCGACGATGAACATCCTGCTGGCGATCTCTTTGCTCACCGCCGTTTACATGGTGCATTACGAGTATCCGGTTTATCTCGACAAGCCCGCGGTTATCAATGGACTGAGGCCGCTTTCTCCAGCCGCCCAAGCCGGCTTGCAGATCGGTGACCGCATCGTAAGAATCGAGAACATTGAAAATCCCACTTGGGAGCAATTGGAACCACGGGTGTGGCTGAGCCCGAATCAGCCATTGACCGTCTCTATTCAGCGCGGCAACCAGATATTCGAGAAGACGATCGTCCCCACGGCCGTTACTTCTTCGGACGTAGGGTCGGCCGGATGGTTCCCTGAGGATCCGGTCGTGGTGGGACGGGTTGAGCCTGATCTGCCCGCGGCCAAGGCAGGAATCAAGGAAGACGACAGAATTGTCGCCCTCGATGGTCAACCTTTGCACTCCATTGAAGGCGTAATCGAAAGCTTGCAGCGAACGAAAGATCAATCTGTCGATCTCACAGTCATTCGGAGTGGCCAGACGTTGCATTTCCACATCCAGCCGGTCTTGTCGAAGACTGAGGACCCGAAGGAAAAGATGTACCGTTTGGGGTTTTCCAATAAGGGTGAAATGAGGGTAACCACACTCCCCTTTGTGAGAGCGCTCCGGCTGTCTCTTACCAAGAACCGTGAGTACTCCCTTATGATTCTGGAATTGGCCAAGAAACTCGTGCAGGGAAAAATCTCTCTGCGGGCGGTTTCCGGCCCGATTGGAATAGCACAGGAAGCCGGCTACGCGGCACAGCAGAAGGGCTGGATGCCGCTCATGGAGTTAACTGCCGGAATCAGCTTGAATCTTGGCATCTTCAACCTGCTGCCGATTCCTATCCTCGACGGTGGCGTGATCCTGTTCCTGCTGATCGAGGGCCTGATGCGCCGCGATATAAGCATGAACATCAAAGAGCGGGTCTACCAGGCAGCGTTCGTTTTCCTGGTGCTGTTCGCTGTGATGGTGATTTACAACGATTTGAGGAAGATCATACCCGGGGCTGGCGGATAGACGCTTCGGGTTTCGAAAAAGGGCCGGCGGCCGATAACCAGCTGCCGGCCTTTATTCTTTTCTGCCGTCTTGGTTTACGCCGACCTGGTTGTGCGGTGGTGTTCGGTGGCGGCGGACGCGCTCTTCGCCGGTGGAAGCAACCGCTTCGACTTAGGCGCACATATCGTGGGCGCCTTCGCGTTGGAAACTGGGAGCATGGCAGCGCGCACGCTGGCCATCATCTGTTCCGGCTGCCGGCCCGCGGTGAGATCAGAGACAATGGCCGCAAAAACCCTGCCCACCAGTTCGGCCGTCCGCGGAGCCAGGTGCGCCATCTGCAATGGATTGGCCAATCCGCCGAAGGGATCGTCGCTGGTGACGCCATTCGGCAGATTCTGGATTGCGTTCTGGAAATTGTTCCAGGCATTGGACGCGGAGTCTGACGTCAGGTTGGCGTAAAGCTGCGCCAGAGTTCCGGAGTCGCCCAGGCTGACCATCGCCGGAGCAATCTTCTCCAGACCGTAGCCCTGGCTGATCAGCCACGATAGGAATGCCATCCCGCACCCAGTGCTGTCGGCGTTCTGGTCGGTCTGGTCGGTTTGGTCGACGAAGTCCGGCTCGCCATCCTGTGCCCACTGCGGCGCGGTTGTGAAATCGGCAAGAGCGTTGTTGCCGACCACGGTGGCACACCAGCGCGAGAGGGCTTCTCCAGTGCTGAGGCCGCACAGGTTTCCGTTCATGGAGCACTCGCTCAGTTCGGCTTCAAACAGGGCCGAGACGCGGGCCGAGTTACCGAAGGAAGCGCAGCATTCGATCGCGGCTCCCGTGGTGTAATCGCAGCCCATGTGGTCAGCGCCGCCGGTACCGTCAGTGGCTCCGCCCAGGGCGAACACAATGACGCTAACCGGCCCCCCGGTGGTGCCGAAGATTCCGTCGTTGGCGGTCGCGACGCGATCGGCATCGTTGACCAGATCCTCAGCGTTCTGCAGGGCCGGTTGGCCGAGCGTGGGATCAACGAACACAGTGACGCGGCCGCTCGGACTGGTTCCGACGAATTGAGATGTTCCCGTGTAACTGGGCCAGGCAGGCGCGACAGGATTGTCGCGGTGGATTTCGAGTGGTTTCTTCCCGGTGTGAGTTGCTTTGATGCGGTGATTCATAGGAAAAACCTCCTGTTCAGACAAAGTATGGTGAGAAATCGGAATGCCACGTTACAGCCGCGTCTTGCGGCTTGAGGCCGGTTCGGCCCAATTCGGTTCGGCCCAATAGCGTGAAATTGTAGACCTGCTGCTTTCACAGAAGCTAAAACCAGCGATCCGTTACAAATTCCACGATTCTTGCGGGTGGGTTAGGCAAAACGGGTCAGTTAAGCGCTTCGCCAACAGCGATTCACGGGAGAATCCCAGTTCGGGAAAGACGCCGGCCGCTGCCCCGCCCGAGTCGTTCCTTGTTACGAAATCCGTAACTGACGGATTCGGAATGCTATCGCCTTGCCCCAACTTCTGGCTCTAAAAAGGAATCTGATGCTGAATCTGGCGCAACCGTTCCCGACGAGAGCTACCGTCTCCGAACAGGTGGACGGCTTGCGGATTTCCATCCCGTCAAAGTGGAGTTGGTCCCTGCTCTTTCCCGCAGCCTGGCTGTGTGGCTGGACGGTTGGTGGAGTCGCGGCCGGGCTCAGCTTGTTCCGGCGCTTCAGTTTCTTCGTGTGCTTCTGGCTGGTTGGCTGGGCGGTCGGAGAGGTCGTGGTGGGTTACATGATTCTCTACGCGCTCGGCGGACGAGAAATCATCGTGGCCAATTCCGAGACTCTCACGTGCAGGAAACAAATTTTTGGCCTGGGCTGGGCTCGATCCTATCGCGTCGTCGAAATGCGCAATCTGCGATTTCAGCGGGCGGAAAGCGCCAGCAACCGCCGCATACCCAGCAGGATTGCTTTCGACTACGGGGCAGGGACTGTCGGTTTCGCAGCAGACCTCGACGAGACCGAAGCGGCGCAGTTGCTCAGCCGAATCCGGCAAAGATGCGCCATCCCCGAAGCCTCGGCCCCGCAGCAGTCCGGAATCAAGTTCTGGCAACCGCGATAGCCCGGCTTTCGGGTGGCGGCCTTTGGGTGACGGCTTTTGGGTGGCGGCTTTTGGGTGGCGCAGCGCTTCCAGCGCTGCGACTACGATGCATCGAAGACAATGGGCTTTAAGCCCCTGGGGTACCTCAGCGGCTATAAAGCCGGGATCCCTTTTCACCGGCACTTTATCGCAGCGCTCGAAGCGCTGCGTCACCCAAAGACCTCCTCGAACCCCGCATTCCACGTGATAAAATAGAAGTTTCCATATGGCCAACATTCAACGCAGAAAGACTGTAACCGCCGTGGTCGGCGGTGTGCGCGTGGGGTCGGATGCACCGATTGTGGTGCAATCTATGACCAATACCGATACGGCCGACGTGCCCTCGACCGTGCAGCAGGTGGCCGCACTCGCCCGCGCCGGGTCAGAACTGGTGCGCGTCACCGTGAACAACGACGACGCGGCCGCGGCCGTACCCCACATCGTCGAACAGCTCGACAAGCAGGGCATCCGCGTGCCCATCATCGGGGACTTCCACTACAACGGCCACGTTCTGCTGACCAGGTATCCCGAATGCGCGCGCGATCTGGCCAAGTACCGCATTAATCCCGGCAACGCCAGCATCGGAAAGACCGGCGACTCGAATTTCCGCACCATGATCGAAGTCGCGGTGAAGTATCAGAAGCCGGTGCGCATCGGCGTGAACTGGGGATCGCTCGACCAGGTGCTGCTAACCCGCATGATGGACGAGAATTCGCGGCTCGACGAGCCCAAAGATGCGCGCGAAGTGACCATGGAAGCCATGGTGGTGAGCGCGCTGAACTCGGCGCAACTGGCCGAACAATTCGGCTTGCGCCCCGACCAGATCATTCTGAGCGCGAAAGTCAGCGGCGTGCAGGATCTAATCGACGTTTATCGCGCCCTGGCGGCACGCTGCAACTATCCGCTGCATCTTGGACTCACTGAAGCCGGCATGGGCGCGAAAGGCGTGGTCGCGTCGAGCGCGGCCATGGGCGTGGTTCTGCAGGAAGGCATCGGCGACACGATTCGAGTTTCGCTCACGCCTGCGCCGGGCGGAGACCGCACCGAAGAAGTCCGGGTCGCGCAACAGATTCTGCAATCGATGGGCATTCGCAGCTTCACGCCGCAGGTCACGGCGTGCCCGGGCTGCGGACGCACTACCAGCACCTTCTTCCAGGAGATGGCCGAGCAGATTCAGAGTTACCTGCGTGAGCAGATGCCGGGATGGAAGGGACGCTACATCGGCGTCGAAGAGATGAAGCTTGCCGTCATGGGCTGCGTGGTCAACGGCCCCGGCGAATCGAAGCATGCCAATATTGGCATTTCCCTGCCCGGGACGTTCGAAGAACCCAAGGCTCCGGTCTACGTTGACGGACGGCTGTTCACCACACTCAAGGGCGACCGCATCGTCGCGGAATTTATTGAGATTCTCGACGAATATGTCGATTCCCACTACGCGGCGAGGGAAGCCGTGAAGGAAGAAGTTCCCGCCAAGGTTTAGGCCGAAAAGGTTTAGGCCGAAGAAGACAGTCGCGGCCCAAGCGCCAATCTTTGCTGGCATCTCGCGATCGACTACTAGAACCCAGCCAAGACCCTGCCGCCAGCTACTGTCCAGTCAACAAAAATACGGGATTCTGCAGTGGCGGTTGCTGGTTCGATTGCGGGGGGCCAGCCCCGACCGGAGCGGGCAGGTCGGTCACAAGCTGATCGGGTGCGTTGGTCCCACCTGCAGCGACCGTGCTGGTTGTTGTATTGACAATGGCGACTAAACCGCCGTCGCACAGGCTGGAATAAACCCGGCTGCTGTCAGGGGCGGCAGCCGCAGACATGCGGAAGCGCGCCGCAGCCGGGGTGTAGGTCGCGACCGGCGAGCAGAAGGTGACCGGCGCCACCGCAAATGGGTACGTTGTTGTGGTGGTAGTGCCGCTGGTCGCCGTCACTGGAGACAGCAGCGGGAAGATCGTCTTTTTTACGGTCAACGATGCGGCGTCGAACACCGTGACTTGCGGAATGATGCAGCCTGCGGGGGCGGTCGCATTTGCGTCCGGGCATGTTGTCGAACCCGTGCTCGAAGTGGCCGTTCCTGTGACATAGCTGGCGACGTAGAACCGGCTGCCATCGGGCAAAGCCGCCACTGACACGGGCATCGGCGTACTGTATGAACACGTGTAGGTGGCGCAAACGGTCGAGACTGGAGAGGCAATTTGCGGAGCGGGAATGCTGATCTTACCGGTTGCGCTGCCCAAGGGCGTTGGCGGATCCGTGGTTGCATCAAAAACGTACACTGCCCCGGCAGTGGGATTGGTTACGTAGAGCCGATTCCGGCTTTTGTCGTAGAGCACAAAATTGGCGCCGGCGCCGCCCACCGGCTGAGGAGGTTGCGGAATCAGCATGTTCGCGACCGTGTCAATCGTGTAGAGTTGCCCATCGCCCTGAGTGACCACGTACACCCGCCGCCCGTCCGGGCGCGAAACCGCCCACGCGGGTTGGTTGCCCACCGGGATCGTGATGATGGTTGACAAGTCTGTGGGCGAAAGATCGAGGACCGAATTGCTGCCCTGGCTGAGCACGTAGAGATTCTGGGTGTCGGGCGTCTCGACCATGGCAACAGGGTGTGCGCCCGGAGGGAGGTAGACAAGATTGCTGATCGAGTTCGACGCAGGACTAAGCGTCACAATCGAGTCCGTGCTGCTGAGATTGCAATTGGGATCGCCTTCGGCCCCGTAGTTGGCAACGTAGACAGCATTCGTTTGGGTGGTGGCCACGTAATCCGGGAGGTACTGGCAAAAAGCCGGAACGGTAGCGAGTCCAACGGTGGTCGCCGGCGGACCAACCGGCGGCAGATTCAATACCGGATTCACATACGAGAGTGTCGTCCCGCTGAGGGAGTAAATTGGAAAACACCCGTCGTACGCGAAGGGATTGGGTGGGTTTCCGGGGATGACTACGCCGGAGACGACAATCTGCGCTGTCGCCACGGTGCTCAGAGGAGCACTGAGCGTGACGTTGACCAGATTGCCGACTTCGCTAATGTTTGTGATCGCGGAGGACTGAGTGGTTCCAACATTGGGCAGAGCAAAGGTTGTCGTCGACCCCAGACCGGTCGCAGTTGAGCTATCACTGGCGGGAAAGAACGCAGTGACTACATCCGTTCCCCCGGCGCACAGGCTGGCGCCCGCACTGGCCACGAAGACCCGCGAATTGTTGGGAAGAACGGCAGCATGCGTGGGATTGATGCCCATCTTGGCCTGGCCGATGTCGGTGTCTCCCGAGACGTCGATCTGGAGCGCGGTGCCGGGGTTGGACGGCACGTTGGCGCTGATGCCAAATACGGCGTGGAAGTTCGCCGTATTCGGCGGAGTGACATTAATGGGAATCACCACCGGGCGATACACCTGGCCACAGGAAAGGTCAAACAAAGCTGCTAGCGCAATCGCCGCCACCCAGCTCACACGTCGGAAACTCATCGGCACCCCGAAGAAGAAATTCTGATTCGAATGAGTACGTTCTGATTTGGACAGAAGCGATTATTGTAACGATTGTGCGCCAAACGCGCTAGAGACGGCGGCCGGTTTTCGGCTCTCGGCTCTCGGACAACGCACACAACACTTACACTCAGCAAGGGATGCGGCGAAACGAGGCGGGATGCCTGCCGCAGCATTCGGTGGGACCGCCGCAAGCGGCTGCAGAGGTTGAAGGCCGAAAGTTGAGAGACGAGGTTTGCGGAGCCGAAAGCCGAGAGCCGGAAGCCTTCCCCGCTACCTGCGTCGCGATTTTGCCGCCGCCTCGACTGGTTCCTCGGACTTGATGGTCGCAGCCGGCTTCTTCTTGCCTTCCATCTGGGCCAGGCTTTGCTTCAACGCCGCCATCAGATCCACAACCGGCGCCAGTTTCTTGGGCCTTTCGACGGCAGCGACTTCTCCGCCTTCCAGCTTGGTCTCGATGAGCTTTTTCAAGTTCTCCTGGAAGTTGTCTTTATATTTCTCGGGATCCCACTCATCCGCCAGCGCCTCGATCAACTGGTGGGCCACTTTCACTTCAGCTTCCTTCAATTCCACGTCAGGCGCGCCGAAGCCTTCTACCTTGCGCACTTCCTCGGCGTAGTACATGGTGTGCAGCATGAGTCCACCTTCGTGCGGGCGCAAGAACACGGTGTATTCGCGGTTGTGCATGGTGATCTTCGCGATCGCGACATACTCGCTCTCTTCGAGCGCCTTGGTCAGCAGGGCGTAGGGACGACGGCCCGCTTCCTCCGGCATCATGTAATACGACGACTCGAAATACACCGGATCGACGTCGCCGGACTTCACGAATTCCAGGATCTCCATGGTCTTCGCGGTCTGCGGCTCAATCTTCTTGATCTCGTCAGGTTCGATGACGATGTATTCGTCCTTGCGAAACTCGTAGCCCTTGACGATGTCGTTGCGGTCGACCACTTGGCCGTCCGCCTGGCAAACATATTGCTGCTTGAGCCGCGACTTATCTGTGCGGTGCAGCATGTTGAAGGAAATGCCGCTGCTGCGCGCTCCAGAAAACAAACGCACAGGCATGGAAATGAGGCCGAAAGTTAAGTGACCAGACCAAGTCGACGCTGGCATAGTTCTCCTTGCAGACAGTTCCCGGGGCGGCTGCGGGCCGGCTTCGAGAACCGGATAGCTAAACACAACAGCAGAGAGAGTTTAGCCTAGAAACCATGTTTGATGCACCAAACCAGTTGCATGTTCGGGGCATGAGGAACCGAAATTCAAAGCCGGAGGGAATGGGGCTGGCCGGGGATGGGTACAAGGCCTTGTAGTTTACTGATCGGCTTCCCGGGCTGGGGTAGAAGAACTGAGACGGATGAGCCTCCACCACCGCCGTTTCGGGCGGCAACTAGCCATTTGTTGAACCCGGCAGCACTCCCCGATCATCTTTACCTGAAACATAAGGGAGACAAATGAACGACCTGCGCTATCCCATCGGCAAATTCCACTTTGACGGGCCACTCACTGAATCGCAGAAACAGGCGTCGCTTGACGACATCGCCCGCACACCGGCCAACCTGCGCGCCGCGGTCGAGGGACTGTCAGCCGCCCAACTCGACACGCCGTATCGTCCCGGTGGATGGACGGTGCGCCAGGTCGTGCATCACGTGCCTGACAGCCACCTGAATTCCTATGTACGGTTCAAACTGGCGCTCACCGAAGACGAACCCACCATCAAGCCCTACGCGGAAGATCGCTGGGCGGAACTGGCGGATACGAAGTCGACGCCGATCGAAGTTTCGTTGACGCTACTGGAATCGCTGCACGATCGCTGGGTGCGCCTGCTGCGGTCGCTTACGCCCGAAGAATGGAAGCGCACCTTCCGCCACCCCGACCTGGGACCGATGACCCTGGAAAAGACGCTTGCCCTCTATGCGTGGCACGGCCGTCATCATGTCGCCCACATCACCACTCTGCGGGAGCGAAGCGGCTTCTAGCTTGTGGCCCGTGATTTGTTATTCCGAGCCTTTGTTTGTCATTCCGAGCAACGCGAGGAATCTGTTTTTTGCTGGCGCCGAAGAAACCTGGATCCCTGGCTTGGCTCGGGATGACAGAACCTCTCAGAAGACAGAACTCTTCCGTTCTTATCGGATTCCCACCCGCCACAGCAGATAACTGGTCGCTTCGCGGAGGACCGCAACCGAACGCTGCCACGTGCTATGCGGCCGCGAATCCGGGCGCGGCGCAACATACACCGGGGCAATGCCTTCGTGCTCGAGCAGTTTGCGAATGCGGAAGACATGATAGGCGTCGCTGACCGCGACGCAACTACGCAGGCCGTTGGCGCGCATGATCACGCCCACGCGCATTGCGGATTCAGCCGTATCGCGGCCTTGCGTCTCGGCGATCAGGCTGCGTTCTGGGACGCCGTGGCGCATCAGATAATCGCGCCCCACTCCACCCTCGCTGAAACTGGGATCGCCGGCGGCCCCGCCCGTGGTGATCACGACCGGCGCAGCGCCACGGTGGAACACGGCGAGAGCATGATCGAGGCGCGCCCGCAGCACCGGAGACGGGTGCCCCGAATACTCGGCCGCGCCGAAGACGACAATCGCGTCCGCCGCATGGATTTCTTCGAGAGCAGCGGTGTTCACAACCTGGACGGCTGTGATGGCCATGAACGATACGACGGCCACCACCGCCAAAACCAGCAGACGAAGCCACCAGCGCGGTTGCGGATGCTGGTTGGCGGTCGTATTGATCATTAATTACGCGTTCATCCTTCGGCGGTCATCCTTCACCGGGTCATCCCTGGGCGGTTCATCCTTGGGTGTTCAGCCCTGGGCAAAGAAGTTGGAAATTTCGTCGGCGGGAATCGCGCCTTCGCGAATGATGCGCCAGCGCGTGGCCTCGTCGCTGAGATCGATGATCGTCGAGGCAACGTCCCGCGGAGAAGCGCCACCGTCGACGATGATGTTGATGCGTCCCTCCAGTTGCTCCCGCACCTGCTCGGCGGTCGTGCATTCCGAGGCGCCGCTGAGGTTCGCGGAAGTCGCCGTGATCGGGATGGCCGCGGCCGTGGTCACGGCCAGCGGAATCTTCGCATTGGGTACACGCAGCGCAACGTTGCCGGTATTGGCCGTCACTTTTAACGGCAAGCGCGAGCCCGCCTTCACGATGATGGTCAGCGGCCCCGGCCAGAATTTTCGCGCCAGAGCGTAGAACTCTTCGGGCAACGGTTTGGCCAGTTCCTCCGCTTGATCGGTGCTTGCGATCAGCAGCGACAACGGCTTGTGCCGCGAGCGCGTCTTGATGTCGTACACCTTGTCGACCGCCCGCAGGTTGAAGGGATCCGCCGCCAGTCCATAAAAAGTGTCGGTGGGCATGCCCAGCACTTCGCCGGAACGGATTTGATCGGCGGCATACTTCACCAGGGACGATTCAGGAGTTTCGCTATTAATTTTCAGGATCTCAGCGCGCACGGCGCTCCCTTCTCAATTCGCTACAGGTTCGATTTATTTCGACCGCGAAACCTACCATAATACGGCAAAACGCCGCAAGATGAAGCGGCAGCGTATGATTGGGTCCGGATGCGTTCGGGCCGCCACACCTATTTTGTGGCGTCGTCCCGAAGACCGGCGCTGTTCAGCCGGGAGAGGGATCTCGCGCGGGGCTCCCAGCGCGCCCCGCCGCACTCCACGCAAGATCCTTCCCTGCGCCTGAAAAACGGCTCCGGTCAGGATGACTCCATCGGAATGGAGAAGTCTCAGCAGCTTGAAAGCATGCGACCAAGATGACCCGAACCTCAGAATCCGCACCCAGCGCCCAGCACCGGCTGCGCCGCATCGAAGGCCGACACAACGCCATGGTGAAGGAACTACGCCAGGCATTCGCGCGCGCCGAGCGCACCGAGGACGGAAGCTGCGCCATCGAAGGCCTGCGCATTGTGGAAGAGGCCATCCGCAGCGGGTTGCGCTTTCGTGCGGTTTTCTTCAAGGAGTCGGCTCAGAATCTCGCCGAGCGTCTGCTGCCCCAGATCGGCGCCAACGTCGACACCCTGCTGCTTCCTGACAAGCTCTTCGACACCACGGTTCCCACCGAAACGCCGCAAGGAGTCGCAGCGCTGGTTCGACTGAAGGAATTTTCTCTGGCGGACGTGCTGGAGCGCTTGCAGGTCGGCCCGGTTATCGTTCTCGCGGGACTGCAGGATCCCGGTAATCTTGGGACGATCCTGCGCTCGGCCGAAGCCTTTGGCAGCGCGGGCGTGGTGCTCGGCGAGGGCACGGTCAGTCCGTTCAATTCGAAAGTGATTCGCGCCTCGGCCGGATCGGTGTTCCGGCTGCCGGTCGTTATCGGGAAAACCGCGGGCGGGCTGGAAGAGATTTCGGCCAAGTTGCGCGGGCAAAACGTGCGTCTGATTGCGACGTCTTCGCACAAAGGCACGCCACTCGATCAGGCGAAGCTCACGGGGGCTGCGGCAGTTTTCGTCGGGAGCGAGGGCGCGGGACTGCCGCGCGCTGTGTTGGCGCAAGCCGATGAACTAATCGCGATTCCGCACACTGCTCAAGTGGAATCATTGAATGCAGGCGTGGCCGGGAGCATCGTACTCTACGAAGCAGCGCGGCAGAGACGTCTTTCGTAGCGCCGCCGTCCCGGCGCCTGTCGCGGGGACTTCTCGTCCGCGCATGCGAGGGCAGGATGCCCTCGCGACAGCCGGCGAGACGCCGGCGCTACAAATTCTTTTTACGCGAGTCCCCCGCCGTCAACCACCAACGCCGCTCCGGTGATCCAACTCGACATCGGGCTCGCCAAAAACAACACCGCATTCGCAATATCGTCAGGCGTGCCGACGCGTCCCAACGGACGATTGGCAGCTCCCCGCATAAACGTCTGCGGGTCCTCACCCAGCTGGGCGCATTCGCTGAGCAGCATCGGCGTTTCAACATCGCCTGGGCAAACGCAGTTCACGCGGATGTTGTTCTTGCCATGGTCGATGGCCATGGCGCGTGTCAAGTTGATGACGCCGCCTTTTGCCGCACAGTAAGATGCGGCACGCGGGCCTCCCTTGAGCGACCATCCCGAACCGATGTTGATGATGCTGCCTCCGCCGTTACGAATCATTTGGGGCACGACTTCGCGCGAGAGCAGATAGATTCCTTTGAGCGTCACATCAACGGCGAAGTCCCATTCGTCCTCGGTAAGATCGACGATATCTTTACGAATGACAACACCGGCACAGTTGCAGAGAATGTCGATGGTACCCGGGCGTTTCTTACCTCGCTTGATGACGGTCTCAACCGCGCGCCGGCATTCGGCCGCGCTGCGCACATCGCAGTTCAGGAAGATCGCATCGCCCCCGTGCGCTTCGATTTCGGCGGCGCTCTCGCGTCCTTTGATGTCATCGATATCGAGCAGAGCCACCAACGCTCCCATCTCAGACAGACCGAGCGAAATACCGCGCCCAATCCCAGATGCAGCACCGGTCACCATCGCAACCTTGCCCTCCAGCGACAACAGCTGGCCGGCGCGTTCTTCGATCTTTTTCGATTCCGGTCTCATCTTTTCTGCGTGTCACGATCAAAGGACATATGGCACCAACGCCATCACGTGCTGAGCATAGGCTTCGTAGGAAGCGCCAAACTGCGCGCGCAGCCACTTCTCCTCAAGCTTGAGTTTGTACCACAGCGCGCCGAAAACCAGCGCCACCGCAAGGAGCCCACGCCATTCGCCGCGAGCCACGGCGCAACCAAAAAATGCCAGCAGAAGCCCGGTATAAATGGGGTGGCGAACCAGCGCGTAAGGGCCTCCTTGAATGAGCTCGTGACCTTGCTTCAGCGTGACGGCTTGGCTCCAGTTCTTCCCGAGGTAACGACGCGCCCAAATAGAAAAGAACATCCCGCCCGCGGTCGCTGCCGCGCCGCTCCAGAAGCACCAGACCCCGGGCGGAAGAAACCGCTGGTTGAGCAATCGCAGGGGAATCCTGGGCAGCCAGAGAAGCGCCACTGCGCCAACCATCGAAACGAGGCGTACAAGCCGCGACCACAAGGACTCCCGGCGTTCGGTTTCCTTGACATTCGTCGACATCCCCCACCAATAGGCCAAATAGCAAAACCACATGGCAGGAAAGAGATAGTCATAGATGAATGGCATGAGTTTCCTCGAATTCCCTCCAGTTCCGTCAGGTCCGGTTCGCAGTGGGCGGGTTGCCGGAGAGTAGGAGTTCCACCGGCGATGGCTCTTCAGACACGATGAGAAGAATTCGGAGTCGCAGCTAGTCACTTCGTTCCAGCGCCTTCTCCGCCGCCTCCAGCGTGCGGTCAACATCCTCGTCGGTGTGCGCCAGCGTCACAATCGAATGCAGCGCGGCCGAAGGCGACGCGTACACGCCAAACGGAAACAGTGACAGCACAAATTTCTGAAACGCCGCCCGGTCCACGAACTGGCAGAACTCGCGGTAGTCGCGGATCGCGGGCCGATCGGTGAACATCAACTGAAACATCGGACCTACGCTCTGCACGAGCACCGCGACCCCTTTTCTCTGAAACAAAGATCTGTAGCCCTCACACAACCGCTCCGCAATCCGCCAGGTATGGCGGAAGGAGGCATTGTTGTCGCGAGTCAGCACGCGCAGGTTGGCCCGCGCCGCATACATTCCGATGCGCGAGCCGTTGTGCGTGCCGTAGTGCAGAACGCCTCCCCACTGCAGCGCGTCCATCACTTCGGCGCGTCCACACAAGGCCGCCACCGGCAAGCCGCAGCCCAGCGCTTTTCCGAAGGTCACCAGGTCTGGAGAAAGTTTGTAATATTCCTGGCAGCCTCCGGGAGCGATGCGGAATCCGGTCACAGTTTCATCCAGAATGAAAAGAATGCCGTTCGCGTGAGCCAGTTCCTGCAGGCCTTGCAGATATCCTTTCAGCGGCGGAATCACGCCCATGTTGGCCATGATGCCTTCGCTGACGATCGCCGCGATCTGCCCGGGATGATTTTCAACCGCACGCTGCAGCGCGTGCAGATCATTCCAGGGGACGACAATCGTGTCGTCGAGCGCGCTTCGATTCAGTCCGGAACTGTCCGGAATTTTCACCGGATCGCTGCGCAATCCCAGAGCACTCGGCGGCATCACGTTGGAACTGACCAGCAGGTCGTCGTGCCAGCCGTGGTAGTGGCCTTCGAACTTGAGAATTTTCGGGCGTCCGGTCACGCCGCGCGCCACGCGAATCGCCGCCATCATCGCTTCCGTGCCAGTATTCGCAAAGCGCACGCGCTCGGCGTTCCGAACCATCGACTGCAGCGTCTCCGCCACTTCCAACTCAATCGGTGTGGCGCTGGCAAAGTGTGCGCCGGTGGCGGCGGCTCCGGCAATCGCTTCCACGATCTCGGGATGCGCGTGGCCCAGCGGAAGAGCGCCGAAGGCCATCATCCAGTCGACGTATTCGTTGCCGTCGACATCGTAGATACACGAACCGCGGCCGCGCTCCATGAAGATGGGATACTTGCCGAAGTTCGCTGGGCCGCGCGAAGACGAACTGCTGGCCTCGACCAGAACGCCGATCGTGCGCTCGTAAACCTGCCGCGATTTTTCCGTGCTGAAAGCCACTTTAGCCTCCCTATCTGCCCGGCTCCTTGTAGCCCCCTCGCAGTGGCGGCGAGACGCCGCCACAACAGCCGCCGGGACGGCGGCGCTACATTTCGACTTGCTATGGTACAGCAGAGACCCAGAGGACGCGCCCTGAGAACCGGCGTGCGCTGGTAATCGTTACTGAAAATTCCGCGCAATTTCCTCCCGCCCGCGCATTCTTACTCTGCATGACCGACATCCCCGAACATCCCCCAGAGAAAGAACCGCATCCCCAGAGTAGTTAGAGTGAGGCTTGAACACGAGGTCGAACCATGAAAAAGTCGATTTTCGCCGCGTTTTCGCAACTCAGACGATTCGGTCTGAGACCGTTTTTCCCCTGCATCGTAGCTGCCTCTGTCTGTTGGGGAGCCGCTGCCCAAGGGCAAGAGAAGCCCGTTGAATCGCCCCACATCGCGGGATGGGTCGTCATCCCGGTCGATGAATACCGCGTGCTGCGGGCAAAAGCCTACCCGGTTGAACACGATCCCGAGCCGCCTCCTACGGACGCCACGCTGACGCGCGTGGACTACGAACTGCGCGTCGCCGGCGATCTGGCAGCCGGACGCGCCAGCCTGACCGTCGACGTTCTGAAAGACGGATGGGTACGAGTGCCGGTGCCCGCGGGCCTGCTGGTTCGCGAAGCCCGGCTTGATGGCAAGCCGGTATCACTGGTGCCGGGGGCACAAGGCCAAGGCAAAGGCGGAACGCATCTTGCGGCGCTGCTCTCGCACGCTGGACGCTTCGAATTGCTGCTCGACGTGGATGTGCCGGTCGCGTCCTCCGCGGGCGACGAGAGTATTTCCCTGCCCTCCACGGAGTCGGGAGTGACCCGCGCCACGGTGCTGCTGCCGCGGCAAGGCGTCGATCTGCGAATCGGCGGAGGATTGCTCTCCGAAAAATCCGAGAGCTCCGGCGAAACCCGGTGGCTGGCCTATGCCCGCGGAAATGAGGCCCTGACTTTCACCTGGCGCAAGAAGACGGAGGATCACCACATCGAACTGCCGCTGCGTCTGCGCGGATCGCTCACGCAACTGACCAGCCTGGGGGAAGACTCGACGTCCATTTATGCGGAAGCGAATTTCGAGGTGGTGCAGGGCGCGGCCCGCGAAGTGCGCATTCAGCTTCCGGAAAAAATCACGATCAATCAAGTCTCTGGCGCGATGGTCGCCGATTGGGAGATGAAGAACGGAGAACTGGCCGTGACCTTCCTGGAACCGGTTGAACACAGCGCGCGCTTTGTCATCAACGGCGAAGCCCGGCTTCCAAAGGACGGAATTATCGACATTCCCTTGCTCCGGCTCTTGAACACGGAACGCGACACCGGAGGCGTGGCCGTGGAAATCCTGGGAGCCGGCGAGATCAAAGATCAGAAAGTGCAGGGGCTCGAAGATGCCGACGCCACCGATCTCGGTGAGATGGTGGCGAACCGGCAGTCGCCGGCCCTGGTCGCGTTTCGTGCCCGGGCGGGCGAAGCGGGAGCGACGCGGTCGTTGAGCCTGAACGTCGCGCGCTACGACCAGCAGGCAGTCTTGATGGCGAACGTCGAAGAGGCTCGCTACCAGGTGCTGATGAGCGCCGACGGGAAAGAACTGGTGCAGGCACGCTACGCCGTCCGCAACAACCAGCGCAATTTCGTGAAAGTTACGCTGCCCGCGGGGGCAACGGTGTGGAGCGTGACGCTGGCGGGCAGGCCGGTGCGTCCCGGCCAATCTCCCGACGGCAGCCTGTTGCTGCCGCTCGAGAAATCGCGCGGCGGAGACGATGCGCCTGCCTTCGCCGTCGAGATTGTCTATCTGACGAAGGCTGCAGCATGGGGAGAGAAAGGCCGTGAGAAGATCACGCTGCCGGCGCTGGATCTTCCCATTTCCCGCACCGGAATGCTGCTTTACTACCCGCCGCTGTTCAAGGTTTCGGCCGAGCCGGGAACGTTTCGCACGCAGGAGTATGTGAATCCCACTTCGGCGGTGCTCACACCGGTGAGCGGCGGGTTCGGTGGAGCAGCGGGCGCTGCAGGGCCCGCGAGCCCCAAGGAGGTCGATCGCCTCGAGCAATTTGCCAAGCTGCAAGGGTCGGATGACAAGGAGAAGAAAGATTCCACCCTGGCCCTGCTCGACTCGTACAAAGCGAAGTCACTGGGCGGCAAAGTATCCGGCATTCTGCCGATCAATGTTTCGTTCCCCGCATTTGGGCCGTCGATATTCCTGGTTTCCGAACTCACCAGCGAGAATCAGTTTCCCGCTGCCGAATTCAGTATCCAGCGCGACAAAAAGGGAGGTGCGCGATGAAAAACATATCTGTGGTGTTGCTGCTGTGCTGCGTGTGTGCGGCGCAGATGTGCGTGGCGGAAGATGCAGCGACGCTGCCCTTGCCCAATTCCGGCAATGTCACGCTGACGCTCGACGAATACAACAAGCTGATGGAACTGGCGGCGAAGCCGCCCAAGAAATCCGATCTAGCACCGCTGCCCTACTCCATCAAGCATGCCGACGTGAAGCTGCACGTTGAGAACGACGGCGTGCGCGGCACCGTGCAGGTGGAGGGAGAAGTTTTCCGCAAAGGCATGAGCAAAGTTCCGCTCACTACCGGAATGACCGTGCTCGACGCGCACCAGAACGGCAAGGGCGTTCCCCTGCTGCAGGAGAATGGCACGCACATGGCTCTGCTGCCGGGACCGGGAGAATTCTCGGTTGCGCTCGACACCGGACTGCCGCTGCGAATCGAAGCTGGCCGCGCTTCCTTCACCCTGCCCGCGCCCGCAGCGGGCAGCGTGCAACTCGCTCTCGTAATTCCCGGCGACCATACCCTCGCCAACATCAGCCCTGGCTTGATCACCAGCCGGAAATCGGAGAACGGTCATACCGCCATCGAAGCCACGTTAGTTCCGGGGCAGCCTGCCAACATCTGGTGGGCGACGCGGGAAGCCGTGACTCCGACAGTGCCTCGGGAAGTGCGGTTTCTCGCCGACGCTAAGACGCTCATCTCGGTGAGTGAGGCAGAGATGCGCGTTGCCGTGCTCGCCGACATCACCGTCGTACAGGGCGAGCCGTCGCAATTTCACATCGACGTTCCCGAGGGATATGAAATCACCGGCGTTACCGGCGCTACTCTCGATTCCACAGAAACGAACTCCGGCGTCTTGACCCTCAAGGTGAACGCTCCCACTCAGCGCAGCCACCAGTTCCTGATCTCGATGGAGCGCTCCATCAGCGGCGAGAAGGCCGATGCGCCATTCCTGAGCTTCAAGAAAGCGCAGCGCGAGACCGGCGAAGTACTGGTCGAGGGCGCGGGCACCATGGAACTGACCGCAACCGAAGGCGGCGGCCTCAAGCGCATGGACGTGAAAGAAGCGAATCCGTATTTGCGGTCTCTGGCGCATTTCCCGCCGCAGGCGGCGTTCCGCTATCACAAGCAGGCCAGCGAAACGCCCACGCTGGCGCTGCAGTGGGTGCGCTTCCCTGACGGCAGCGTGCTAGCTGCCGTGGCTGAGAGTGCTCAGGTCACCACGCTGGTCACAACCGAGGGCAAGTCGCTCACCGAAGTGAAACTGGTTCTCAAGAACCAGGCGCAGCCGTTCCTGAAAGTCGCCCTGCCCGCCGGCGCCAGCATTCTTTCGGCGGACGTGGGCGGCGAGCGTGTGAAGCCGGTGCAGGGCCCTGATGGAAGCCGCGTACCGCTGCTGCGGCCGGGGTTTCGTCCGACCGACTCGTACACGGTTTCGTTCGTGTTCATGCACTCCGGGGCTCCGTTCGCAAAAAAAGGTGGAGCGGAACTCATCCTTCCGATCATGGACATTCCCATCAGCCTGCTGAGCTGGGAAGTCTTTCTGCCGGAGCAATACAAAGTGAAGGATTTCGGCGGCGACGTAATTGCCGCCAACCTTGTGCCGCCGGCATTTCGCGAGAACACTGTCGTGTACGCGTACGATATGCCGCGCGAAGACCAAGCCAGCCGTGTCGTGATCGCGCCTCTGCTTCCGGGTCAATTAGGCGGAGTTTTGGCAGATCCTTCGGGCGCGGTCCTTCCAAACGCGCGGGTAACGGTCACGGAACCAGACAGAGGGTTCTCGATGGCGACGATTACCGATCAGCAAGGGCGCTGGGTCGTCTCCAACCTGCCTTCTGGCAGAATTCGAATCCAAGCCGAAGCACCTGGATTCAAGACGACAGTCCGGGATGCGGCCTATGATACGAACGCGCCCTCGACGTTCAGTTTTGCCTTGAGTCTCGGCAGCGTGTCGGAAACCGTCGAGGTTCAGGCCGAATCCCTCACACTCAACGGGCGCAACTATTCTGAACTGGAGCGGCCGAAAAAGAATGTGCCGCAGCAAAGTGCTGCCTCAGCCAACGTGATGAACTTGCAGAAACGGGTTTCGGGCGTGCTGCCGGTGCCCGTTGATGTGCCGCGCGCGGGCACTTCGTTCAGCTTCGTCCGGCCGCTGGTGCTGGATGAGGAAACAAAAGTGACTTTCAGCTATAAGAGCCGGTGAACTGGAGCGATCACGAATTGCACCGCTTCGAAAGCCTGGCGGAGCTCGCCAGTGGATCCTTGCGCCCTCTCTTGAAGGCGTCATCCCGAGCCCGGCGAAGTTCAGCCGGGTGAGGGATCTCGGGTGGGAGTCTCCTCAAATTCGTTGCCGGTCTGCTCGCCAGATCCTTCACTCCGCCTGAAAAGCGGCTTCGTTCAGGATGACGCCACGGTATCGACGCCTTCTAAAACTCAAACGGCGCCACTATCGATAACCCATATATTTCCCGGTTTTTTGCAGATGGCATAGAATGTCTGTTCGCGGGGAACCGCTCATGAGCAGTCCTGAGTCTTGGAAAAAATGGGAAGGCCGCGTCGACGGAAAATTTCCGCTGCGGCAGTGGCTGGGAGGCTCGGAGCACAGCGCGGTCTTTCTCACCGAGCGGCCCGGTCATCCGTCGCAGAAGGCCGCGATCAAATTCATCTCGGCGGACGACGCCGCCGAAGCCGACCGTCAACTTTCGCGCTGGCGCGCGGCGGTTCAGCTTTCTAGTCCGCATCTGATGCGCATCTACGAAGCCGGACGCTGCCGGCTGGACGGCACGTCGCTTCTTTATCTCCTCATGGAATACGCGGAGGAAGATCTGTCGCAAATCCTTCCTCAGCGGCCGCTGGCGCCCGCGGAAGTGACCGACTTGCTCCCCGCGCTTCTCGACGCACTTTCCTACCTGCACAGTAAAGGATTTGTGCACGGGCGCATCAAGCCGTCGAATGTGCACGCCATGGGCGACGAGTTGAAACTCTCCGCCGATCAGATCGTGTCGTTTGCGGAGTTGAACCCGGCGCGCCGGCGGCGCGACGTCTACGATGCTCCTGAGACTGCAGCCGGAATCGTCTCGCCTGCGGGCGACGTGTGGTCCATCGGCGTCACGCTGGTCGCCGCTCTCACGCAGAACGTATCGTTCGAAAGCGAGACTTCGCGCCGCGATCCCGACCCGCCGGAAACCGTTCCGCCGCCGTTTCGCGGCATTGCGCGCGAATGCCTGCATCTCGACCCCAAGCGGCGCTGCTCTATCGCCGAAATTCAGGCGCGCCTGCAGCCCGAGGGACGCTCCGTCCCGGCTCCGTTGCCGGCTCCAACGACACCTCCCTCTGGCCCGGTGAAGCGCAGGTCCATCGTTGCAGCATTGCTGGTGGTCGCGGTCTTGGTTGGCCTGATCGTCTTCTTGTCTCGCGGGAAGAGCGTACCCCCGCCAGCCGCCGGAACGACGGCGCAGCCTGCGCTTCAAACTCCGCCTTCAAATCCGCCCGAAACCACGCCAGCCCCGGCCTCGAAGCCGTCCGTGAACCCCGCCGAGGCTCCCAAGAAGGCAGTCGCGTCCCGTGGCGACGTCGTGCACCAGGTTCTTCCCGACGTTACCGCGAGTGCGCGCGATACCATCACCGGCACGATCAAGGTCGGAGTAAGGGTGGAAGTGGATCCCTCAGGCAAGGTGACATCAGCGGAGGTCAAATCAGATTCAGCCAAAAGCAAGTATTTCGAGCGCCTGGCTCTGACAGCGGCGCAACGTTGGGAGTTCTCGGCTCCCGAGGTGGACGGCAAGCCCACGGCGAGCGCGTGGCTCCTGCGCTTTCGCTTCAAGCGAACTTCGACCGACGCTTCCCCCCAACGCGTGACCCGTTAACTTTTGTTCGTCAGACGCAACTTCCACACAATCTGCCTCACCATGCCGAGAAGCAGCTTCGCGTCGTACGCCTCGAGTTTGAAGCGCAGAATCAGGCGGCGGGCTTTCTTCTCGAACATGGCGTCGGTCCCCGGCTTCACATAACCGCTGATCCGCAGCGCCTCGAGTAAGTTCTCCGTGATTTGCTCGGCCTGACCCGCGGTCGCCGGCTCAATGCCCTCTGTAGCCGTTTGGAGTGGCGCCACGCGCGCCAGTTCGTACATACAAACAGCAACAGCCTGCCCCAAGTTCATGGAGATGTTCTTCTCCTTGGTGGGGATATTCAGCAACCAGTGGCAATGGCTGAAGTCTCTGTTCGTTAGGCCGATTTTTTCCGAGCCGAATAAGAGAGCCACTCGCTCTGTCTGCAGTTGCGTGCGAATCGCTGCGCCCGCGGGCTCGTCGAGCCGGCGCACCGGCTGCTGCAATGCGCGATTGCGAACCGCGGTCGTTCCCACCACCAGCGCGCAATCGGCGACGGCCTCGGCCACGGACTTATATTCTTCCGCGTGGTGCAGCAAGTCGGAGGCGCCCACGGCGGAACGAGCCTCGCGAAACCCGGCCGCGAACGGATTCACCAGGCGCAAACGGTGCACGCCGAAATTGCTCATGGCACGAGCCGCGGCGCCGATGTTCAACGGATTGCGCGGACGCACCAGCACCACCACGAGACCGTCTAATTCCGAGAGCGCTTGCAAGGGCTCAATTCTACGACAGGCGCGACGCCCGTTGAACACCGTGTCGCTTCATTGCTTCGCTGAGCAACTGTCCTTCCGTTCCCTCTTTTTACACCGCCGTTAAATTGTAAAAAAAATGTCAAAAACGCCCATATTGAGCCTACCTTCGCGTCAAACCGTTGTAAGCTTCAGAGGTCGAGCCACTTCCGGCGGGGCAATTCGTGGGACCGGAAGTCCTCCCTGATTACAAGGACAATTTCCATTATGGGGAACCTTGCTACGCCAATCAGTACCGCGAGAGCAGCGAATCCAGTTGCCTCAACCAAGCCCGCCAGCCGTATCCTCGTCGTCGAGGACGACCCGGCCGTGCAGAAAGCTCTTCGGCGTCTGTTTGAGACCGAGGGCTATGCCGTGGAAACGCAGTCCGACGGCAGGTCCGCGCTCGACAGCTTCCAGTCTTCCGCCCCGGCCGCGATCGTCCTTGACCTGCGCCTTCCCAAGGTGTCCGGCCGTGACGTATGCAAGGAGATCAAGGCCATCTCCCCGACGCTGCCGATCGTCGTGCTCAGCGCGGCTAGCGACGTCTCCGACAAAGTCTTGCTGCTGGAGTTGGGAGCGGATGACTACGTGACCAAGCCTTTCAGCCCCCGGGAACTGCTGGCTCGGGTCCGCGCCGCACTCCGCCACACTTCGCGCACCTCCGCCGACCTCCAGGTTGTCAGCTTCGATGGCATCTCCGCTGACTTCAAGAAAATGGAAGTGAAGCGCGACGGCAAGCCCGTGGTCCTGACCGCCCAGGAATTCAAGACATTCCACTTTCTGGTGCAGAATGCCGATCGGGTCATTAGCCGCGACGAACTGCTGAACGAAGTCTGGGGCTACCAGAACTATCCTTCGACGCGCACCGTCGACAACCACATTCTCAAACTCCGCCAGAAACTGGAGAAAGACCCGTCGAGCCCGGTACATTTCCGCACGGTACATGGCATGGGATACAAGTTCGTCCGCTGATTCCCGTGAACCCATCTCCCGAACCCGTGCGCCGTGCGCCCCAGACCGATTCGACGACCGAGGCTGCGGGTGCACTGCTTCCGCGCCTGCGCCTGCGCACCCGATTTTTGCTCTCCATGTTGCTGATCACCACGGGTCTCACCACCACCAGTCTGCTGCTGGTGCAGCGCAGCATCCGCAGCAACGTCCGGCAGAGTATTGCGGTCAATCTCCGCAACTCGGTCGCCGCCTTCCAGGACTTCCGTCACGAACGCGAAACCATGCTGACCAGCGACGTGGCCCTGCTGGCCGACCTTCCCATCACACGCGCCATCATGACCGCTCCCGATCCGGCCACCGTCCAGGACGCCTCCCAGGGTATTTCGCAGATCGCCGCCAGCGATCTCTTTGTCATGGTCGATCGCAGCGGTCGAGTCGTCGCGCTCCATACCAAGACTCCGGGATTCACCCGGGAAGCCGCCGAAAAGTATTTCCAGCAATCCCTCGATGAGGATCGCGGCGAGTCCAGCCACTGGTGGTTGGGAGAACATCATCTCTACCAGACGTTTATCGAGCCCATCTACCGTGGCACCAGGACAGAAGGCACTCTGCTCGGGTTCCTCGTGATTGGATATGAGATCAACGACCGCCTGGCCGCGGAAGTCAGCAAAGTCGCCGGCAGCCAGGTGGCCTTCTCCTGCGGAAACGAAATCGTCGGCACGACGCTGACCCAGTCACAAGTGCAAGGTGGCAGCATTCAAGACCTAATCGCCGGATCCATCCACGACGATCCTCGTGAGATCGAGATCGGCAGCGAACGCTTTCTCGCCACGTCCCTGCTTCTATCGGGTTCTCGACCCACGCCGGTTCGCTTGAGTGTCCTCGGCTCCTACGATCAGGCAACGAAGTTTGTCACGCAATTGAATCGCTATCTCCTTCTGCTCGGCCTGGCCGCGATCCTGGTGGGTAGTGGATTGGTGTTCTTCATCTCGCACACCTTCACCCGGCCACTCGGGAATCTGGTGGGAGGTGTACGCGCCCTCGAGGGCGGAGACTTTCACCATCCCCTCGACTCCCGCGGCGGCGATGAAGTGGCCGAACTGACCCGGGCCTTCGACCGCATGCGCACCAGCCTCCTCAAGAGCCAGCGCGACTTGCTGGAGTCCGAACAACTGGCCACCATCGGACGCATGGCCAGTTCGATTTCGCACGATCTGCGCCATTCCCTCGCCGCCATCGTCGCCAACTCTGAATTCCTGTGCGACAGTCACCTCACCCCGGCGCAACGCGAGGAGTTGTATCAGGAAGTCCGGTCCGGGGTGAACCTGATGACCGACCTCATCGATTCCCTGCTCGAATTCGCCCGCACCCGCGAATCGCTGACTCCCGCTTACGCCAACGTCTCGGAAACCATCCAGCGTGCGGTTCTCGCAGTCCGCCTGCATCCGCGGCATCACAACCGTTCCATCGATGTGCTGTGCGGCACTCAGGTTTCCGGATGGTTTGACCAGCGCAAGTTGGAGCGAGCTTTGTACAACCTGCTGTTGAACGCTTGCGAGGCCGCTCCCTCGCTGGGGGGCACAGTGGAAATCACCGCCGGTGCAGTCGACGATTCCATCACCATTTCGGTTGCCGACAACGGCCCCGGCATCGCGGAATCCATCCGGGAGCGGCTGTTTCATCCCTTCGTCAGCTACGGCAAAGAGAACGGCACAGGGTTAGGGTTGGCGGTGGTGCAGAAGATCGTGCAAGACCACGGCGGCGAGATTTTTGTGGGACGCACGGCGCAAAGCAAAACGGTCTTCCAGATCGTGCTGCCCACGCGCCTGCAGGATGCCGCCCGCAGCAGCGGTGTAGACACGCCTTCGCTTGTGTCCACGTCGCGCGATGATCCCCAGCGGAATTCGATGTCGCATCCGGGCCCGTAGGCACGATCCCTCTCTTCTCCAAGTGCCTGACCCTGGATGGTGTAAGGAGGACGGTGTGAAGAGCCTTAGGACTTCTGCGGTTCGCGCGGCCGCGTTGTCGGTTGCCGCTTTCGTCTTATGCAGTGCACTCGGACGCACGCAGGAAGCGCCCGCCGGTACTGCGTCCCCGTCGCCGGGCGATACGGCCGGCGCAGTTCGTGATCTGCAGGATCAGGTCCGTCAACTGCAAAGTCTGGTCGACCAGATGCGCGCCGAAAATGCCGAGTCCCGCGCCGAGATGCACCAGTTGCGCCAGGACCTGCAAGCCACGCGCGCGCTGTTGGAGCGGCCTCCAGCGCAAACCGGCGGCACTTCCCAGACGACAGCGGCCGGAACCAGTGCGCCGGAGAACGGATCGCAAGCCTCATCGGCTACGACGTCATCTCCGCTCGAAGAACGCGTTCAGAAGCTGGAAGAATCCACTTCCCTGATCGGCTCGAGAATTGATGAACAATACCAGACCAAAGTCGAGAGCGCTTCCAAATATCGTGCGCGGCTTCACGGCATCGTGCTGATGAACGCTTTCCGCAATTCTGGCGGCTCCAACAATCTGGACTTCCCCGACTACGCCCAACCGGTGCCTGCGGGTTGGTCTCAGGCAAGTGTCGGAGCTACGCTGCGCCAATCGGAAATCGGCTTCGAAATCTTCGGCCCGAACCTCGCCGGGGCCCGGACATCGGCCGATGTTCAGCTCGATTTCGCCGGAGGATTTCCCACCACCGGCAACGGCGTGAACTTCGGAATCGTCCGCCTGCAGACCGCCAGCTTGCGATTCGACTGGGCACACACCTCCGTTGTAGCGGGCCAGGATTCCCTGTTCATCTCGCCGCTCTCCCCGACTTCGTTTGCGTCGCTGGCCACGCCCGCATTTGCCTTTGCCGGCAACCTGTGGGGCTGGACGCCTCAACTGCGAGTCGAGCACCGCTTCTCGCTCAGCGACCAGCAAACTATCACCGTGCAGGCCGGAATTCTCGACAACCTCGACTGGGAATTCAACAATATGTTCAACCGTTCCGCGCAGGCCGGGGAAATGACGGGGCAGCCCGCCTATGCGTTTCGCACGGCGTGGTCGCGTCCGGTGCAGCAGCATCCTCTCGCTTTCGGTATCGCGGGCTACTATGGCCGCCAGGACTGGACTTGGGGCCGTTACGTCGACGCTTGGTCCGGAATGGCGGATTGGCAGATTCCCATTCTCTCCCGCTTGGGTCTCTCGGGTGAGTTCTATCGAGGCCGCGGCATCGGCGGACTCGGCGGCGCGGTCGGGACGTCGGTAGTGTTCGGTGGCCCCGGTGGACCCTACACTCCCATCCGCGGTCTCGACACTGTGGGAGGATGGAGCCAGCTTAAGCTCCAATTGACCCCGAAGCTGGAGTTGAACGGCGTCGTCGCCCAGGACAATGCCTTTGCCGGCGACGTCCGCGGCTTCGCCACCGACCAGAATAATTTTGGGCAGATTCAGGGGCGCAATCGCGGCGCTCTGGGGAATGTGGTCTTTCGCCCTCGATCCGACCTGTTAATGTCCGCGGAGTTCAGACGATTGCGCACCTTCCCCGTCTATAGCAGCAGCAGCGTGACCAACCAGGTCAACCTTGCAGTGGGGATCTTGTTTTGAAGACTCGCCCGATTCATGGTGGAATTTCGCTCTTGATATTGTTGGTGGTGGCGGTCTGCGCCCCGGCCCAGCAGTCGCTGAAGGGACATGTGCAGCTGAGCCGGAACGGTCATCCGTTGGCGAATGCTTCGCAAGCGGTCGTCTGGCTGACGCCTGTCGGCGCGACCGTCGACTTGCCCCGGCAAGACGCTTCCCAGATTCCACAACTGGTGCAGAAGAACAAAAGCTTCCAGCCTTCGCTTCTGGTGATTCCAGTGGGTGGCAAAGTCGAGTTTCCCAACCACGACCCGTTTTTCCATAATGTTTTTTCGCTGTTCGAGGGCCAGCGCTTCGATCTTGGACTCTATGAGAGCGGAACCACGCGCTTCGTCCAATTCGACAAACCTGGCGTCTCGTTCATCTTCTGCAACATTCACGAGCAGATGAGTGCGGTGGTCATCGCCCTGGCAACACCCTACTACGCCGTCTCCGATGCGCATGGGGACCTCACGATTCGCAACGTTCCTCCGGGCCGCTACCAGTTGCAGGTTTTTCACACTTCGGTCGCGCCCGATGCACTCCGCGCCCTGAACCACGAGATTACGGTCGCCCCAGCAGACACTTCGCTCGGAACCTTTACCCTGACGGAGACCGATCTCACGCTCGCCCACAAGAACAAATACGGGCACGATTACGACCGTCCCGACCCCGACAGTCCCGCGTATGCCAGACCGTAATTTGCCTGGAAAAGAGAAAGGGCGTGCCGTTTAGCACGCCCTTCTCGCCTCTGTCTTCACTTCGTTTACCGCAACTCGCTGCTTCCGTAGAGACGTTGCCTGCAACGTCTCTGGCCGTTAGCGATGTCCACCGCTGGAATGTCCACCGCCACCGGAGGGATGTCCACCACCGCCACCGGAGGGATGTCCACCGCCGCCGGAAGAGTGTCCGCCACCACTCGGGGCGCTCGAATGGCCACCACCATAGCTGGGCGCGCGGCCGCCATAGCTGGGTGCTCCGTGCGATCCGCCGTAACTCGGTGCGCGATAGGTCGGAGCACGATTGCCACCGTACCCCCCGCGCGAATATCCGCCGTACGACGGAGACCGCACGATCGGCTGCCGCATATCCAACCGCGGACGGGACGATTGCCCGGACGTTGACCCGGTCGATGGCCCGCGCCCGTAGCCGCCAGAGTACGAACCGTTGCCGCGCTCCATCGTGCTCGGTGCAGTCCGGTTCCAGTAAGTGCCGCTGCTGCCGCGGGCTGCCGGGGCGCTCGATTCGCTGCGCGACACATTGCCCGATGGCGGCGTGAACGGACGGAATCCGTCACGGTTGCCAGGAGCAGACTGCATCGTGCCGCGCTGCGGTTCTATTCCCGAACCCGCGCCGGTCCGTCCCGAGCCCACCGCAGCCGGCGAACGAGTGCCGGTGCTCGGCGGATTAAACGGACGGTCTCCCCCACGGTTTCCATTTTGCACGGCCGACGCCGGGTTACTTGCAGTTCGGTTCCCGGGATTGCCCATCTCCCGGTTTGATAAAGTCCCGGCGCTGGGTCGCTGCATCGTTCCGGTGGCAGGCATGCCCCGCGCTGCCGATTCGCCGCCCATGCGGCCTCCAGCCGGAATCGCGCCCACATGGTTCTGCTGCATCGTCTGCCGCAGACCTGCCGTCTGTTGCTGGAACGACTGCGGCCGCGAAGCCGTGTTGTGCATCGTTCCAAAGAAACGCTGTGCGCCGCCGTTGCGCACCGTCGACGGCGCCGCCGCGCGTCCGCTCGCCGACAAACTAGCGCGGGTTGGAACCACCGGCAGATTGCCCGCCATCATGCGCGCGCCCTTCAGTTGCTCTCGGGTCGCCGCCGCGGCCGTCACCCGACCTGCGCCGAAGCGTCCTGCGTTGACCGTCGACATAGCCCGGCCAATATGGGCATCATGAATGCGCGCGATGTTCGAGAACCGGTTTCCACCGTGCAGCGGCCGGAAGCCACCGTAGCGGTTATTCCAGCCATGCTGGTAGCCGAGCACACCGAACCGGCCGCGGTATCCACCCCACCACGGATGGAAGTAGTCGCACGGTCCGATCGGAAGCCAGCCAAAGCCGCCCCACCCGCCGTAGCCAAATCCGAAGCCAAAACCTCCGCCCCATCCCCAGAACGACACGTAGGCCGGCGCCCAGAAGGGGTTATAGCCCGCATATACCGGACCGGGCCACCACGCCCACGAATTGCCGTACCAGAACCAGCGGCCGTAGTGATACGGCGCCCAGCCCCAAGGCTCGTAGCCAACCCACGTCCAGCCGTAGTAGGGCTCATAGGTCCAGTTGCCGTCGCGATACGGAACCCAGCCATCCGACTCATTCGGCACCCACACATCGCCGTAGTCGGGGACGTTCTGCCAACGCCCGTAGTTGTCCAGATCCTGCGTTCCGGTGTAGTACTTGTTGGTGTGATGCCAGGAACTCGCGTTGCGGATCATGTGATCGCGGTCGCTGTTCCAGCGATCCCAATCGTCGCGATCAGGAGCCTGCGAAACCTTGTACTGCGCGGAATCGGAGTTGCCGCGCACGGTCGCCATTTCTCCGCTGCGGACTTCGGCGCTGCCCTGCGGCGTCGCAATCTGCGCTTCGCCCTGGCGCACGATCACGATCGTGTCGCCATCGGGCCGCACTTCGATGCGGAACACCCCATCATGATGCGCGGGATGCACCGACACATTCGGAGTATCGATTTCGGGCTCGGCTTCGCTGTCTTTCGAAACCGTGAAGTTCAGGATGCCCTGGCTCAACTGAATCTGAATATCTTTCTGCGTGAGGTTCGCGATGTTGACCTTGGAGTTCGGGCCCAGGCGGAGAATGTTGGCAAAGTCGAGCTGCAATTCCGCGCGGGCGCTGTCGCCGGTCGAAACTTTGTCGCCGGTCATGACGGGCTGGTTCAACACCACCGCCGACCAGTCGCCGGAATCACCGCGCTGCGTGGAAACGTCGCCGTGAATCAGGCTGATGCGCGCCACGCCCTGGTCCGTCTTTGCCGGACCCTCGCCCGATGGTCCGCCGGGCTGCGCTTCAGTGGGCTGTGCCTGCGGACCAGACTGATCTTGCGTAGTTTGGTCTTGCCCCGTTTGACCTTGCCCCGGCTGCCCGATCTCCATCGGGGCACTGGGTTGATCCGAGGGCGCCGGACCTTCTTCGGTGGTTTGCGCCCGCGCGCTGATCGACAACGCGCCCGACAGCGCCAAAGTTAAGACTGCCAAACTTGCCATGAATCTGCTTTTCATAACCCACCTCTTCGAACCGGACCTGACTGTATAAACCCGCATCTTGAGGAATCTCTCGGTTAAAACAATGGGCAACTGCCATGCCAAAATGGGGAGGGCAGGACCGTCTACAAATCGTTTGTTTTCAATGAAGAGCGGGATAGCTTCAGGAGCGAGAACGGCTGCATTCGGCGAAGTTGGCCGACCTCAACCAAGGGTGGTGGTTTTCGGCCACTTGCGGCTTGGAGGGCTACTTCACGGCTAGACCTTGATGAAGACTCGCTCCTGTCCAATCCCGAACAATGGATTTTGATAACGAACACCCGGACGTACTCGCCTCGCGAACCGTGAATCCTAACTGCTTTCATCTCAACCACATTCTCTCGGCACGATTTGGCGAACAAAATGCCCCGCGAGCCTTTTGGAGGTGTGCACATGTTCCTTCAGGAACTCCGCTTGGCGTGGAAACAGCTGTACAAGAACCCCGGATTCAGTCTTGCCGTCACTCTTACGCTCGCGTTGGGGGTGGGGGTCAACACCGCTGTTTTCAGCTTGCTTAACGGCTTCCTATTGCGCCCCCTGCCGTACCCGGAGCCCGACCGGCTCGCGGTCCTGATCCTCCATCAGGAAGGCCTCTCGCCCAGGTCCGGCCAGTTCGTGCAGGACGACGATACCAGCCAGGACGGCGAAACCTGGGAGTTGGTTCGGGACAATGTCCCAGCCGTCCAAGCTGCCTCCTTCGGCATGACCAGCGGAGTCAATCTGCAAGCCGGTTCAGATTCGGGGAACAGCGTTCGCTACGTACAGGACATGCACGTTTCGGCGCACTACTTCGATGTGCTCGGGATCCAGCCTTTTCTCGGCCGTGGCTTTACCGCGCAGGAAGATCGTCCCAGCGGACCCAATGCCGTGATCCTGAGTTATGCCCTCTGGCAGTCCGTTTTCCACGCTGATCCGCAGGTCTTGGGAAAACCAATCACGCTGAAGGGAGAGCCCTACACCGTGGTCGGGATCTTATCGCAGCATGCCCAGCCCACCGGTACCGCTGACGTTTTCACGCCGCTGCAGCCTCACCAGAGCGGCGAATGCGGCGGCGACAATTGCGAGATCATCGTGCGCCTTGCGCCGGCAGCGACATGGCAGCAAGTCTCCGCTCAACTCGCTCACTTGCACAAACGTTCCTTTGACGAGATCGCGAAAGCCAAGGGCCGCGCCTGGTTCTATACTTCGCCCCTTGACCGGAATCTGGATAACGGCATGCGCCAACCCGTTCTCGCCCTCATGTCGGCGGTCGGATTCATCCTGCTCATTGCCTGCGCCAATCTTGCCGGGCTGACGCTGGTACGAATCGCGCGCCGTGCGCCGGAGATCGCCACGCGCCTGGCTCTCGGGGCCCGCCGGTGGATCGTGCTCCGGCAACTCTGGGTGGAAAACTCTGTCCTGGCGCTGGTGGGCGCCGCGATTGGGTTGGCTCTAGCGCGTGGAATTCTCTCCGCGTTACCCGGTTTCCTGCCGGATCAGATGATGCCGCTCGGCGGTTTATCGATCGATGCCCGCGTCCTGGCTTTCACCTTCGGAGCCTCGCTGTTCACCAGCCTGCTCTTTGGTGCCCTGCCTGCTTTGCAGATTCGCAGGGTGGATCTCCGCGCGTCGATGGCTACCAGCAGCCACTCGGTTGCGAAAGGCTCCAGCCGTCTCCGTCAGCTACTGATCGGCGGCGAAGTCGCTTTGACGGTGGTGCTGGTCGCGGCGGCCGGTTTGCTGATCCGCAGCCTCATCTACCTGGAGACTCTGCCGCCCGGCTTCGATGCCAGCAACGTGATGACGGCCAAGCTTTCGCTCGATGACGCCCGCTACCGCGACGCAGCTGCATTTCATAACTTGATCGATCGCAGCGTGGCCGCCATGCACCAGATTCCCGGCGTGGAAAACGCCGCCGTCGGGCTCAGCCTGCCTTACGAACGCGGCCTCAACGACGGGCTAAAAGTCGTGGACGGCAAACTTGCCGGCAAGGAGTGGGGCGCAAGCACCGCCTATGTGAGCCCGGAATACTTCCGGGTGCTGCGAATACCCATTTTCGCTGGCCGCGCCATCACCGAAAGCGACACGCCGACTTCGGAATCGGTTGCCGTGGTCAATGTCGACTTTGCCCGCGAGTTCTTCGAGGAGCCGAATCCCGTTGGCCGCCACTTTCAGAATGAAAATCACACCTACACCATCGTCGGCCTCGCCGCCAACGTCGCCAAGCGTCCCGGGATGGGTGGCAACGCACCTATGTCGACTGAACCTGTGTTCTATCTTCCCGCCACCCAGATTGACCAGGGGATGGTCAACGTCGCGCACATCTGGTTTCAACCGAGTTGGATTGTGCGCACCACCAGGCCGGTGCAGGGTCTTACCTCGGTGATGCAGAAGGCCCTCGCCCAGGTTGACCCCAGCTTGCCCTTTTCCGGATTCCACTCGATGGAAGACCTCCTCGCCGAAAACCTTGTGTTCCAGAGAGTGGAAGTGATGCTCCTCACCTCTTTGGCCGGACTCGCTTTATTGCTTTCCGCCGTCGGAATTTATGGGCTGGTTTCGAACCTCATCGTGCAGCGCACGCGCGAAATCGGGATCCGCATGGCCCTCGGATCTCCGGTGCGTCAGGCCATGGTGGACGTAGGTTCCGCCGGGATCGTGGCCGCGGTCTTCGGCCTGATCTCAGGCTTGGCGCTATCTTTCCTCGCGGTGCGCGTTTTGCGAACTGAAATCTATGGAGTCCGTGGTTATGACCTGCTGACTTTCACCGTAGTCCTGATTTTCATTGCGTTCGTTGCGGCGTTGGCGAGTTTCCTGCCGGCGCTGCGCATCACTCGCATCGATCCGGCAGTCACTCTCAGAATGGAATAGATCCTGGGGAGAGCGCAGACTAATCTAATCAGGCTCGGCGAGTAACTTTCCCAGGCGATCGAAGCGCGTTTCCCAGAGTGAACGGCGATCGGCGATCCAGCACTCGGCCACCTTGAAGCCCCTCGATTCGATGCGACAGGTTCGAACCCGGCCATTTTTTTCGGTATGCACGAGCCCGCTCTTTTCAAGGACTTGCAAATGTTGAACCACCGCGGCCAGCGTGATGGCAAGAGGTTTGGCCAGCTTGGTGACCGAGACCGGCCCTTCGCTCAGTTTTTCGATCATCGCGCGGCGCGTGGGATCACCGAGGGCGTGGAAGACGCGGTCGACGTGGACTCTTTGAGTTAGCATGCTGTGCCTTTCGCGAGTAGCGCCGGCAACCCTTCGACTTCGCTCAGGGCGGGCTTTGCCGGCTGTCGCGAGGGCAGCTTGCCCTCGCACGTGCGGGCGCTTCACTGCGCCAACTCCTTCGCGAGCCGTTCGAGCAGCTTGCGCCAGCCCTCCTCGCGCATTGCCGGACCGTCGGCGCCTTCAAAGAACGCTGCCTGTTCGGTAAAGATGAGATCGGTTCCCTGTGCTGCGGGAAAGAGTTCCACCGTGGCGTGCGAGGACGAGATCCGCTGATCCCCGAGCGTCATGGTGTAGGCGATTACGATGCGGCGGTTGGGAACAATGTCGCGATACACAGTGTCGTTCGTGCAGGTGACCCCTTGCGAACGAAAGCTGGAGCGCTCGCTGCCTCCCACCCGAAAATCCATTTCGAATGTATCGGCCTTGACATCATTGTCGGCGACGAACCAGCAGCGCTTCTTCGCGGGATCCGAAAAAGCCGCGTACACGCGTTCCGGCGGAGCGGGAAAACTGCGCTCAATCACAAAGGTGGCGTGCGTCACCGATCGCTGCTTCACCATTCTTTCTCCTCAATCGAGGCCGCAGTCGCGACCAGCTGATTATTTGGGCAGGCCCTTTACGAATTCCTCGAGCACCCGGTTAAATTTTCCCGGATCGTCGACGAACAGGGCGTGGCCGTCGCCCTCGAATCGCTCCTGCCGAAGTCTGTCGCCGAGCTTCGATTTCAGGAAGTCGGCGCTGGGCTGCGACTCCGGCTGGTAGGCAAACAGTACTGGGCGATTCATTTTGGCCAAGCCGGGTGAGAAATCCCTGACGGCGATCATGTTGTAAATGAGCACGGCCGCGGTGTCGGCCGGAACCTGAACGGAGGCGTCGATGATGCGGTGCAGGTATTCCTCCGTCTGCGGCTTTTTGAACATGCTGCGCACAAAACCATCCGCCTGTTTCTGGCGATCCTGTTGCAACTGGTTCATCCAGCCTGAAATCGCGAAGAACATTTCGGGACTCGTCTTCTCGGCCAGAAAGCCGTCCACCAGGACGAACCCGCCGACGTTGTCGCTGCCGAACTGTTCGGCATACTTCACCAACTCGCCACACGCCATCGACCAGCCGACCAGCACCGGTTGCTTCAGGCCAAGATGATCGACCAGTTCTTTGTAGTCGCGGGAGCGGGTCTCGGGAAGGTGGCCGTCCGTAGGCTTGTCGCTCTCGCCCTGGGAACGCGGATCGACAGCAATGACGTGGTACTTCTTCGCAAACTCGTCGATTTGCTTCTGCCAGATCCAGGCCGGCATGGTCCATCCCGGAATGAAAACGATGGCCCGGCCGCTGCCGGCCTCAAGGTAGTGGATCCTGACGCCGTCCGACGTCGTGAAAAAATCGCTCTTCGCCGCTTGAGCGACGACACTCGGCACGGCCAACATGCACATCAGGGCCACGGCTAGTCGGTTTCTCATTTTTCGCTCCTGCTCCGTGCTCACTGGTTCACGCCACAGGCTCGTAGCACAGGTAGACCTTACCATTGCCGAAGATTCGTGTCTTGGCCAGCTTCAGGTTCAGCGGCGCTTTGATGCCGTCGAACATGCTGCGGCCTTTGCCCAGAACCACGGGATCCACGATCATCTGGTACTCGTCGATCACATGCTCCAAAGCCAACTGCGCGATGATGCTTCCGCTCCCTAAAATTGCCATGCCCGGTCCGGATTCCTTCTTCATCTTTCGGATTTCCGAAACGATGTCGCCCTTGACCAGTCTTGTATTGTTCCACGGCGCCTTTTGCAGGGTCCGCGAAAAGACAACCTTCGACATGCTGTTCATCCCTTTGGCTACAGCGGGATCGTGCTGCTCGGCGATGGGCGTTGGCCAGTAGCTGGCCATGAGTTCGTAGGTGATGCGGCCGAATAGTAATTGGCCCCCTCCGCTGGCATTTTCGGCCACGAATGCGGCGTATTCCGGATCGTCATTGCCGGTGTGCGCCCAGCTGAAGTCTCCGTTCGGGCCGGCGAAGTAGCCATCGAGCGTGACGTGATTGAACGCGATTAGTTTGCGCATCATTCTCTCCTTTGCCGCTTGCCCACGTCAACAGCGGGAGTTGCAGCATTAATATAGTGTGCGCTTAAGTATTACTTCGGTCGCGATGGATTGTCAAGCGAACACTTAAGTGTTGCAGAGATTGGTAGAAGAACGTCGGCTCAAGGAACTTCGCCATTCCGCACGGCTGGGTTCGGGCAAGAACACGAAGGCCCCGATAATCAATCGGGGCCTTTGGTCGATCTTGGACGCTGTCCTTCATCTAAAGGATAGCGCGCTCGACAGCCTTGTCAAGCGGATTCTGATTCGTCGAGTGACCGCGGAGGGCGAGGGAGTCGAACCCTAATGGCTGGTGAGCCACTCGACCGTTTGAAGGACAGCGTCCAGTACCCACTGGCAACACCCTCCAAACGTTGCCCCTCATCAGCGATTGTATGCGCGATACCCAGCCGAAGATTCCACGGTTTTCACGACAAGTTGGGAACTGTCCCAATCTGGGATGCGTGTCTCAGGCTTCCTTCTCTCGGCAAGAAGTTATTTCGAAGCGGCCGCCGCGCGGACCAACTCACGCCACGTGATCAGCTGAATGTGTTGCTGAGCCAGAACCTCACGGAACTGGTCACTGGTAAAGAAGTCGAAGTCGCGCTGTCTCCAGGCCGAACCCCACGTGGAACGTTCCCGGGTGGCGGCGCGTAGCTCTTCATCGTCGTAACCGGGATGAATCACGAACTCAGTTACGCCGGGTTTCAGGTTCTTCAAGGCCGCAAGGTAGAACTCCGCCCACTTCTCTGGTGGAACCTCCGGTTCAATCGTAACCGTGTGGTCCAGGACAATATCGTCGGAACGAAGGCTCGCTTGCAGGTACGAGTAGTCCGCAAACCAATCTCGAGTGACGAACACGGGCAACTTGTATGCGTGGGCCACGCGCAACATCACCTCGAACAGTTCTTTTCCATTCATAATCAACCGGTACTGGTGCGAATCGAGATGCGTGGGCCGGACGCCCATGGCAAGTGCGCGCTCAATCTGGGCACGCAGTTCGACCTCGACCTCCTTCGGGTTGACGTGCGTGTTGTGCTCCCAGTCATGATGAAAGTATCCGTTTTCATCCAGCAGGCTCGGCACTTTGTGTGAGGACGCGACGGGGCTCCAGCGGTAATACACTCGTTCGCTGGTCAACGTAAGATGGAGCCCAAAGTCGGCGTCCGGGTGGGACTTGGCGTAGTCGGCCATTTCCGGAAACCATGGGCAAGGCACCATCAGGCTGGCCGAATTGATCGTCCCACCCTGCAGAGCTTTCATGGCCGCGGCATTCACCGCGTGGATCTCGCCCAGGTCATCGGCGTGCACAATGATGAGCTTCGTACCGGGAGGGTACCCCAGGCGCTCGGCCAGAGTTTGCGCCGAGACTGCAACCCTGCACAACAGGAGGCTCACTAGCAGCATTCGCAGAATCAATGGAGGCATCATCGCCGACTAGTAGACCACACCTGGACGCAATCGCGCCCGGGAGACGGTCGCACCGAATTCGCTATTCGGCCATCATTATTCGGCCTTCTCCGACTCGTCGGCGATGCCGATTTTCGACAGCCGGTAACGCAGGGCGTTGCGCGACAGGCCCAGCAGGCGCGCGGCCTGGCTCTTGTTGCCATTGGCACGGCGCAGGGCTTCCTGGACCATTTCATCTTCCCATTGTTCCAGCGTCATGCCTTCGGGAAGAAATCCTCCGGGGCCGTTCCCCGCTTTTGCGGGACGCACATCCAGGTGTATATCGGATGGTGTAAGCACATTGCCTTTCGCCAGCGCGCACGCGCGCTCCACAATGTTCTGCAGTTCGCGCACATTGCCCGGCCAGTGATAATTCACCAGAATCTGCATCGCCTCGGGCGTGATGCCTTCGACGGGCTTGCCGGATTCCCCGCTGAAGCGCGAAATAAAAAGATTCGCGAGATCGGGAATGTCTTCCCTGCGCTCACGCAGCGGAGCGATGTCGATGGGCACGACGTTCAGGCGATAGTAGAGATCTTCCCGAAATGTGCCTTGCTCAAGCGCTTCGCGGAGATCCTTGTTGGTGGCTGCAATCAAACGCACATCAACCTTAACCGTGCGTGTGCCGCCGAGCCGCTCGAACTCGCGCTCCTGCAGAACGCGCAACAATTTCACCTGGGTTACCGGAGGCACGTCGCCGATCTCGTCGAGGAAGAGCGTCCCTTTGTCCGCGAGTTCGAACTTGCCGGGTTTGCTGGCGACGGCTCCGGTGAACGCTCCTTTTTCGAAGCCAAACAATTCGCTTTCCAGAAGATTCTCGGGAATGGCGGTGCTGTTGATTTTGAGAAACGGCCCGGAGGCGCGTCGCGATTTTTCGTGGATGGCGCGCGCGATCAAATCCTTGCCGACGCCGCTCTCTCCGCCCAGCAACACCGTGGAGTTCGTCGGCGCGACTCGCTCTACCGTGGCCAGCACTTCCTGCATCTTGGGGCTGCGAGCGACCACGTTGGGATGCGCATAACGCTTGCCCAACGCCTCGCGTAAAGACCGGTTCTCTTCGCGCAAGTTGCGGACGTCCAGTTCTTTGTGGATCACCATCCGCATCTCAGTCAGCGAAAAAGGTTTCAGGACGTAGTCGCTGGCCCCCGCCTTCATGGCCTCGACCGCAGTCTCGACGCTGCCGAACGCAGTCATTACAACAACGGGCAATGCGGAGTTCTGACGCTTGATGGTTTGCAAAAACTCCAGGCCGTTCATGCCGGGAAGCTTGAGGTCGGTCAGAACCAGATCGATGGAATTCTCGCGCAGCAGTTTGCAGCCGGTCTCGGCATCTCCGGCGGAGAACGTGGTGAAGCCGTCTTCGCCGAGATTCAACTCCAGCAGGCGGCGCATCTTGGCCTCATCTTCGACGATCAGAATTGCCGGCATAAGCTTATCTTCCCTGATTCGCGGAGTCTCACGAGATCACCAGATGAGCCGTCTCTCCCACCGCTGTCTTCTCATCGGCGGCGGGGAAAAAAATCACAAAACGGGCACCAGGAGCTGGTGTGCCCGCGACTGGAGGATTTTCTCCGCTTTCCACCCGGATGCTGCCCTGATGTCCATCAATAATCTTCGAAACAATGGAGAGTCCAAGACCCACGCCGGTTTTCTTCGTGGTCACGAACGGATTAAAGATTTGTTCGCGTAATTCCGGCGGAATGCCCGGTCCGGTATCTTCGATGCGCACTTCCACTCCGTCAAGGTGGCCGCCGTCACGGCCGGGCGCTCGCGATTTCCGCGCCTGCACGCGCAGTGTGCCACCACTCGCGCCCATGGCGTCGTAAGCGTTCTGGATAATATTAACGAACGCCTGCTCGCTCAGGCTTTCATCCAGCGGGACCAGCGGAAGAGCCGCCTCGTACTCTTTCTGCACTCGAACGGGCGCCCCCTTCCAGAATTGCGTCACGTCATTCAAAGCACGATCGAGGACGGCGGTGATGTCTTGCGGCGTGAGATCTGCGTGCAGGGGCCGCGCGAAATCGAGGAAGCGCGTGACCAGCGCGCTGAGCCGGTTGGTTTCGGTGGAAATGTATCCCGCCAATTCCACAGCGAGGGGATTGGATTCGCCGAGCTTCTGGGTCAGCATTTCCGCCGAGCCTTTGATCACTCCGAGGGGATTGCGGATCTCGTGGGCCAGACCCGCCGAAAGCTGGCCCAGGGCAGCCAGACGCTCGGAGCGGCGCGCTTCGGCCTGAGCAAGCTCCAGACGCCGGTTGGTCTCGGCGAGGGTCTCCGCCAGTTCCTGATAGCGTTTGGTCGTGCGGCGGTTCTCGACCACGAAACGGTTCACCACCATCGCGGCAAGAAAGAAGAAGACGATGCGAATCGCAAGCCGCCCGTAGTCCTCTACGGAAATTTCGTATTCCTGCAACGCGGGATAGAGATAGGAACAATAGGCGGCCGATGCCAGCGATGTCCACAGCAGTGTGGCCCAGGGGCCAAAATACTCCGCAGCGGTGACCACGGGCAGGTAGTAGATGGGGTAGTAGTAGCTATTGATGGCGATTTCGTTGGTGTGATCGACCAGAAGAGTGGCTAGAGCAATCTTCCACAGAACCACACAAATCGGGCCTCGCGTCGGCCAGCGGCGCACCAGAGTGCCCTCGGCAACCTGCACAACTCCAATCGCCAGCAGAATGAGCTGCTTGTGGGGCTCCTCGACTGGCGGCAGAAGGGCCAGTCCGGCGAGAAACACAAGCCACAGAACATCCATCCAGTTAATCGTGGGACGCTTGGCTTCGGTTGTTCGAGTCATCATGCTGGTCTCTGGACGGACTGTCTAATCGCCGATGAAGCGCAGGAAAGTGTGTGGCTCTTTTTTGCACTTCTCTGCCATTTCGCGGACGCGGAGGAGGAATTTTCTGTCATCCTCGTCGCCCACGCCATGAATGAGGCGATCCCATTCCGGCAGAAATCCGTGCATCTGGTTTCCATTGAAGATGGTGTCGCCATAAAGGTCGATGAAACGCAGAAGGGGAAATGAAGCATCCTCAAACACAGGCAGGACCCGGTCAAGGGCGGCATTGAGCGGAACCGCCTGGTCGAAGCGTCGTTCGCCTTTCAGGTTTTGCAAAACTACTGTCAGCGGCATCTCACGTTACCTCCACCGCAAAAGACGACGCCGGGAGAAGGCTCGCTTCTCCCGGCGTTGCCGTTATTACTTGTCTGGTCCGCAAGCGCATCTCATGCGAACCCTATCACACCGCAGGAAAGCCGTCAGCTTCAACGGCCTTTCTTGGCCGGCTTCTCCGGTTTCGGCTCGGGAGCCCGCGGGGCCGGCTTCGGTGCGGGCGGCGGCGCAGCAGGCCGCTGTTCGTGCCATTGATTGAACTTCTGTTCCTGCTGCTGCTCCTGCTGCGGACTGCGTTCCTGCACCGGCGGCGCGGGCCGGACCAGGGGATGCGTCTCCTGCGGAGCCGGCCTTGCCTCTTGTTGTTGCGGAGGCCGGAAGTTCGGGTTCACAGGCTGCGGGTTTCGATTCCCCTGCGGCTGCACATTCCGGTTCTCAGGCTGCCGGTTCTCGGGCTGCGGAGTTCCCTGCTGTTCGTAGGTCCGCGGCTGCGTCTGCGGCAGTTGCTTGACTTGAGGGTTGCCGTTGTTGGGCTGAGTGAACGGTTTGAAGCCGTCTTTTGTTTGCGTAGTCGGCGTCGGTTGCGGCCGGCCGACCTGGTTCACTGACGCGGGCTGCGCCGCACCCACGGGACGAACCAACGCTTGCTCATTCAGATGTCCGCCTGCCTGCGCCTGCCGCTGTTCGATCGGGCGCGGCGGCGGAGGCGGCGTCCTGACAGCAACCACTGGACGGCTGATCACCGTTGCCGGCGGTTTGAAGGGCGCGGCCCGTCCCGCGCCCATCACGCTGGTACGGATAGGCTCGGCCGCCACAACATGACTCACCGGCGCCGCGGCCATTTCCTTTGGATCGACTCTCATCACGTTCTGCGCGACTGGCCGCGCGTTCACAAACGCGTCGTGCGACACCACGGTCACGCCGTTGTTTACATGCTGGTTTACGTATGTGATGTTATTGATGGTGGTGGACTTGTTGATGATCACTGTGTTGTAAACATTCGTGACCTTGGTGATGTTCACCGAGGTGTTGGTGATGTTCACGTTGTTCACGTAGGCACGGCTGACGTGATATCCGGGAAGGTAGACTTCTCCCGGAGCCAGCGGGAACCATCCCACGCCAACGCCCGCCGAGAAGCGGAAACCCGGACCGCCGCCCACGAACGCGACCAGCGCCGGCGCCCAGACGGGCCGAACGACCACCGGTCCTGGCACCCAGAACCATCCGCCGTTCACCGCTGCCCAGCGTCCGTAGTGGAAAGGAGCGAATCCCCAGGGCTCGTCTTCCACCCAGGTCCAGCCCCACGGGCCGACAAAGACCCAGTGACCGAAGCGGTAGGGAGCCCATCCCACCACGATCACACGCGGCCGCCAGCAGGGACCGTAGCCGGCCACATAGCTCCAGTCGCCGTATTCGTCGAGATCTTCGTAGCCGGTCATTTCTCGCGACACGTAATTCGCGGAATCGGCGCGATCTTCGCGATCGTCCCGCTCAAAGGCCCAGCTATCCAAATCGTCGCGGTCCGGCATCTGGCTCAGATCGTAGTCGAGGTGCTGCTCGTCACCGGTAAATGTGGCGGACTGTCCGGCGACCACGGTGTAGGTGAACCCTCCACCGGTAACCCGGCCGCGGCCGTGAAAGACCTCGGTGACGGTCTGACGGCCATCCTCACTGACGTCCACGCGGTACTCGCCGGGCTGCAGCAGGCTCAGCGCGATGTTCGGCGTGTCGATCTCATAGTTGTCGTCGTCGTCGACGTGGCGCACACGCAGAATGATCGATCCCTGCGCCAGGCGGATTTGTGTAGTGTGGTCGTCGAGTTCGAGGAAGGTGATGCCGGTCTTCGAGCCCAGCCGGATGGCCGCCGAACCCACGTGAACTTCGGCGCGGGAATCTTCATCGGCCCACAAGTCGTCGCCGGTGACCATGGGGCGGTTGGGAACTGCCGTGACCCAATCGTCTTCGCCGGCCGGCCGAAAGGAGACCGAGCCTTGCGAGAAATTCAGTCGCGCGACGCGGCCCGGAGGATCCTGACTTTGATCTTGATTTTGATCTTGATCTTGAGCTGGCGCGTCATCCTGCGCTTGCGCAATGGTCGAGATTTGCAGCACAAATGCAAAGCTCACGAGTAGAAGCATCCCGGTCCACAACTTGCGTGTTTTCATAATCTCCGCCCCGACGGAACAGAAATCCGTACGACGTGATTTTAACGACATCCGTGTAAACACAATATAGACGGTTTAGTTTCCCGGGAGTGAGAAGTGCTTGGCGGCGAGAGACTTGCGTTCGTAGAGATGTTGCTCGCAACGTCTCGCTCACCATCGTTTCAAACGCCGCCGGCAGAGACGTAGCAAGCTACGTCTCTACGCGGGTTGTTTCGGCAGTTAGTTTTTCAGCTTGGGGCGCTGGCAGGCGTCCACGATCTTGGTGGGATCGATGGCATCTTTGTCCACCTGCTCTTCCATGATTTTTCCATCTTTGCCGATCAGGAAGTTCACGCGGCGCGGGGCCTGGTATTCGTCTTTGTAGATGCCGTACTCGTGGGTTACTTTTCCGCCCCAGTCGCTCAGCAGGGGAAAGGTCAGTCCAATTTGGTCGGCGAAGGCTTTGTTGGCGAAGGCACTATCCATGCTCACACCCAGGACCTGGGTGTCGGCTGCTTCCAGCGCTTTCAAATTCTGCTGGAAGTTTTTCATTTGCAGCGTTCAACCACCCGTGAAGGCGAAAATGTAGAACGCCAGCACGACGTTCTTTTTGCCCCGGTAATCACTCAACTTCACGTCTTTGAGATTGTTGCCGTCAAAGTGTTTCAGCGTGAAATCCGGCGCCATGTCGCCAACTTTCGGCATGCCAGAATCCTCCTTTTTGGTTTGCGCAAACGTTGGAGATGCGGCGATCACAGTCAGCGTACCCGCCAGTAGCAAGCCCAGCGCCAGAACCCCGAAGCGTCTCTTTTGCATTGAACTCCTCCCACCGGAGTGATGGCCTAGCATACCCCTGCCGGGCCAGCGCGGTAAACCGGGAAGTACCTAAAGAGTGTGACCGTACGCATTGCCCAAACCACTGCCAAAACAGTACAGTTCTGTTCGGGAGCCAGTTGCGGCGGCAAGGCACGTCTCCGGGCCCCGAAAAACGCAATGAGCATTACCACCCTGAACGACATTTTCTTCGCCGCGGTCGAGCGCAATCTGGACCGCATCATGCTGTACCGGGATGCCGGAAACTGGCTGCCGATCTCATCCCGCGAGTTCGGCATCAGCGTTGCCAGAACCGCGCGAGCGCTGCGTGCCTGGGGCATTCAACCGGGAGATCGCATCGCCATCCTCAGCGAAAATCGTCCCGAGTGGCCCACCGCTGATATGGCCAGCCTGCTGCTCGGGGCCGTAACCGTCCCGCTCTACACCACGCTCACGGCGGAACAGACCGCATTTGTGCTGAATGACGCGGGCTGCCGCGCCATCTTTCTGTCGTCGGACCAGCAACTGCACAAGATTCTGTCAGTCCTGCACCAGACGCAACTGGAAAAAATCGTGGTCATGGATCCGGTCGAGTTCAACGGCGACCTCGCTCCCTTCGCGAACAAATGCGTCACGATGAACAACATCACGTTGCAGGGCCCGGAGAACCTCGACGCTGAGATCGAATCCAAAGCCCGCTCCATCGCTCCCGATGATCTGGCCACCATCGTCTACACCTCGGGAACGACCGGCACTTCCAAAGGGGCGATGCTGACCCACGGCAACATCGCCTCGAATATTTCCTGCTCTCTGCTCGGGTTCAACATGCGGCCCGGCCTGGTCAGCATCTCGTTTCTGCCGCTGTGCCACATCACCGCCCGTCACGTGGATTTCTCATTGCTGTATCACGGCGTAACGCTGGCCTATTGTCCATTTCTGGATCGGCTGCCCGCGAGCCTGCTGGAGGTGCAGCCTTCTATTTTTGTGGCCGTGCCCCGGGTTTACGAAAAGATCTACGCGCAGGCCGAGCAGAAAGCCAAGGCCCTGCATAAGCGCGCCATCTTCGAGTGGGCACTTTCCGTGGGACGAGCCCATAAGCCCGAGATTCTTGCCGGGAAGACTCCCACGTCGCGCCGTTGGAGGCTGGCCAACAAGCTCGTCTTTTCAAAGATCCGCGAAGGCATGGGCGGGAACGTCGGGACGTTTATCTCCGGCGGTGCGCCCTTGGGCCGCGAGCTTGCCGAGTGGTACGCCGATGCCGGCATTCGCATTCACGAAGGCTACGGACTCACGGAAACTTCGCCCGTGATCGCGGTGAATACGCCGGTCAATCACCGCATCGGAACCGTCGGCAAGATTCTGCCGAATATCGAAGTTCGTATCGCCGAAGACGGCGAGATCCTGGTGCGCGGCCCGTCGGTATTCAAAGGCTACTGGAACCGGCCGGAAGAGACGAAGGCGGCCCTGGTCGATGGCTGGTTCAAGACCGGCGACATCGGCAACATCGACGCGGATGGATATCTCTCCGTCACCGACCGCAAGAAAGATCTGATCAAGACTTCGGGCGGGAAATTTATCGCGCCGCAGCCCATCGAGAATTCGCTCAAGCTCAATCCTCTGGTCGGAATCGCGGCCATCCTGGGCGACCGCCGCAAGTTCCCCGCGGTCATGATCTCGCCCAACTTTGGTCCCCTGGAGGAATGGGCGCGGGAGAACGAAATTCCTTTTACTTCGCGGACCGAGCTGATCGCTAATCCGAAAGTGCAAGCGCTCTACGAGGGCATCGTCGAGGGCATTAACGGGAACCTGGCGCGTTTCGAAAAGCTGAAGCGCGTGCTCGTGGTCGCCGACGAATTCACGCCCGAAAACGGCTCCATGACGCCTACCATGAAACTGCGCCGGCGCGTGATTGAAGATCGCTACCGCAAGCAGATCAACGACCTCTACGCGCAGGCGGAAACGGCGACCGTGCCGTAAACCAGCTGCCACTTGTCATTAGGAGGCGCGGTCGCGCCAGTAAGAGTGCCCGGGCTGCAGAATCACTCGCGGCTTTCCCTTCTGGCAAGAACGAGTTCGGCTGGACACCCGCGAAAAGTCAACTCCCAGCTTGTGATCGTCACTGGAAAAACCGTCCCGTCCTTGGTTAAGTGCCGCCATCTTTCTCCGGTGCTTTGACCTAGCGGTCGCGGATGAGGCGTTTGTCGCAGCAACTCTGGGACGTCCGCAGCCGGCCGGATGTCGCACAGCGTCATCGTCAGGAATTCCTGGCGTGAAAAACCGTACGCCTTCACCGCGGCGTCGTTCACCTCCAGGAAGGCAAGCGTTCCCCGGTCGAAGACCCACATGGGATGTGCATTCTTGGCGAATGGTATGCCCAGTACTACGGACTCTGGTTCGGCCACGGTTCTCACTTTTCTAGTTTCCACGCGGCGTGTTGTGTTTCCCAGGCACCCCAAGCACGTCGCACAGGCTGATTCTCAAAACTGAAAGTGAACTACTACCAGCAAGTCGATCTCTCTCACCGTCCGGTTTTCATTACAATGTACTCATGACCGACCTACTCACCATCGCCGGACGCTCCTTCCGCTCCCGCCTCATTGTCGGCACGGGAAAATACAAATCCTTCCAGGAAACGGCGCGTGCCCTCGAAGCCAGCGGCGCCGAGATGGTCACGGTCGCGGTGCGGCGCGTCAATCTCGATCGCAGCAAGGAATCGCTGCTCGACTACATCGATGCCAAGAAATATTTCCTGCTGCCCAACACCGCTGGCTGTTACACCGCCGACGAGGCCATCCGCGCAGCCCGCCTGGGCCGCGAGGTCGGGCTATCCGACTGGGTCAAACTGGAAGTGATCGGCGACCAGGCCACGCTGTATCCCGACGTGCAGGCCACGCTCGAAGCCACGCGCGTGCTGGTGAAGGAAGGCTTCACGGTGCTCCCCTACACGTCCGACGATATTGTTTTTGCCAAGCGCTTGATCGACGCGGGAGCGGCAACCATCATGCCGCTGGGCGCGCCCATCGGCAGCGGCATGGGTATTCAAAATCAGGCCCACATTCGCATTCTGCGGGAAATGATTACGGGCGTGCCCTTGATTGTGGATGCGGGAGTGGGCACAGCCTCGGATGCCGCGATCGCCATGGAACTGGGGGCGGACGCGGTGCTCATGAATACCGGCATCGCCGCCGCGCAGGATCCTGTTCTTATGGCCGAAGCCATGCACCATGCGGTGCTGGCGGGCCGGCAGGCGTATCTTTCAGGCCGCATGCCAAAGAAGTTGTACGCCACGGCGAGTTCGCCGCTGGAAGGCGTCGTTCGGTAGCGCGCCGATGCGGCGCGGGCGTTCATGTGGCGCGGGCACTCCTGCCCGCGTTTCCTTGCTAACGCGTAGAGACGTTGCTTGCAACGTCTCTCTCACCATCGTCCGCAATGCCGTCGGCAAAGACCTAACCAGTTACGTCTCTACGAAGAAAGGGCGGCTCATCGCCGCCCTCGACCTGCTTCCATCTCTGGAACCGATCACATCATCATCTTGACGCTGGCCACATGCATGGAATCTTTCGACACGGTGCCAGTCACGGTGACGTGATGTCCTTCGTGACCCTTCAGAGCATCCTGGTTGTCGACGGCCAACACCTTCGAATCACCATCGGTGACGATGACCATCTTCTCACCGGCGGCCACGCACTTCTTGGTGCAAGCCTCGCCGCCCGCGTTGGCGCCCTTGGCGCCGCATTTGGCATCTGTGATCCACCCGTTGACGGTTGTGCTCTTGCCCATATCATCAAACGCCATCGCCGACAGGGCGAACACGAAACTGAACGCAAGACAAATCAGCAGAACTTTTCTCATGGCCGGTTTTTCTCCTTTTTGAAGTTTCCGATTGCGGCCCCAAACCGCAACCGCCCAGTGTGCGTCGAAGATCGTGCCGTCCGCTCCGGAGCAGCCATCTCCGCTCGATTGTGAAAATGAGGCACCGGAAATATACCACAGCGCGAGCGCGGGATTGTCAGCGGGTTTGAAAATCGATACTCAGAAGTTGCACACCAGAGTTGCACACCAGAAAAACCGTGCCGGCTATTTCTTAGCCGAGTGATTGGCGGGCGGCGCGGCTTTCGGGGGATTCGGCGGAACGTACACGTACTCTCCCGGCTTGGCATATCCCAGTTGTTCACGCGCCTCTTTTTCGATAGCCTTCTGATCGCTCTTCAGGCCCTGAATCTGCTGGGTATAGCGGTCGTTCTCCTGCTGCACCTGCCCAATCTGTTTTCGCAACGCTTCATATTCGAGGCGTTTCTGCTTGTAGACGACCATTCCGTTCGCACCGAACATCACATGCACAAACAGCGACGCCGCCAGCACGGTCACTGCGATGGTCGCAATGCGGCGCCGCAGGGAATAGACGCGAACCGCTGTCGGCCGAACCCGCTCAAGCCACCAAGCCGCAAACGCCTCCGCCTGCGGAGCGCGGTCTACCATGGCGCGCAGGCCATCTTCCGGACGCGGGAATCTCGCGATCTTGGAAAAGGACTTCAACATAAAGAATTCGGGAAAACGCCTACTCGAAAATCCAGTGCTTCGCGGCCGTACTCAGTTTCTCCAGGCCTTTCTGGCTGCGCGCTTCCGAGTAGACGCGCACCACGGGCTCCGTTCCCGATAATCGGTAGCAGACCCACGACCCGTCGCTGAAGACCAGCTTCAATCCGTCGGTGCGGACGACCTGGCTGACCGGGTGGCCGCAGAAATCCCGTGGATCTTGCCGCAACTTCTCAGTGAACTTGGCCTTGACCTCGGGCGTCAAGCGAAAGTTCTGCCGTTCCGGATAATAGGAACCAACATGGTTACACAGCTCCTTCAACTGTTCGCCCAGCGACTTGCCTCGGCGCGCCACCGCTTCACAGCACAGCAGGCCGGCCAGCACTCCGTCTTTCTCGGGAACGTGATGACGGATCGACAGGCCCGCGCTTTCTTCCCCGCCAATGGCAATCTTGTCCTGCATGATCAGTTCGCCGATGTATTTGAAGCCCACCGGAGTCTCGTGCAACTCGACGCCGTGTTTCTCAGCCAGCGCGTTGATCAGATTCGTAGTCGCGACCGACTTGGCCACCCCGTTCTTCCAGCCCCGGCTTTCAACGAGATAGTCAAAAAGCAGAGCGATGACGTAGTTCGGCTGCAGGAACGTTCCGTCAGCGTCGACGATGCCGAAACGGTCGGCGTCGCCGTCAGTCGCGATGCCGATCTGGGCCCCGACCTCGCGCATCTTTTTTCGCAGATCTTCGAGTAAATGATCGTCGGGTTCGGGGGCGTGTCCCCCGAACAATACGTCGCGGCAGTCGTGCACGGTGGCGACCTGCAGCCCAGCGCTGCGCAGCAGTTCGTCGGAATATCCCCGCGCCGAACCCCACATGGGATCGAAGGCCACACGCAGGTTCGCCTTGCGAATCACTTCCAGATCGACGATCTCCGCCAGGCGTTTCAGGTAGGCGGACTTGGGATCGAGAGTTTCGGACGCTGCGGGGGCGTGCTCTCCGGGATTAACGCTGGAACCTTTGGCGGCCGGTGCGCTGTCCCCTGCGACGATTTCGGCTTCGATCTTCTTTGTGACTTCAGGTAGAGCCGGACACCCATCGGACGTGGAGAACTTGATTCCGTTATATTCCGGTGGATTATGCGAGGCGGTGAAATTGATGACGCCATCGGCCTTGTTCTGAATCACGGCGTGGGCAAACGCCGGAGTGGGCGCAGGCTCGGCAACCACCAGCGGCGTGATCCCCTGTGCCGCCAGAATCTCCGCCGCCATCGAGCAGAAGGTCTCGCCCAGAAAGCGCGGATCGCGCCCCACGATCACGCGCGCTCCCTTCCGCTTCTGTGAAGCCACGTAGCGGGCAATGCCACCCACGGCGCGCCGCACGTTGGCAAAGGTGAATTCCTCGGCCATGACCGCCCGCCATCCCGATGTGCCAAACTTGATTTGCGTTAGCATATTCGACCTCAATCCTGGCAATGAGTGCTAATCTCTCCTCGACAAGCTGAAAGCTGATGGCTAAGAGCTGACGGCTGATTTTATATGACTGACATGTATGACTGACAAACGAATCGTCCTATCCACCGCAGGGTCTGAAGAAGAGGCCCACAAAATCGCCCGCCATCTGGTCGAGCACCAGCTCGCCGCCTGCGTGAACATCGTCCCGCGCATGGAATCGATCTACCGCTGGCAGGGGAAAGTGGAATCGAACCGGGAATGGCTGCTGCTGATCAAGACGACGGCAGAACGTTTTCCGCAAGTCCGCGACGCCGTGCGGGAGTTGCACTCCTACGAACTCCCGGAGTGCGTAGCCGTCAGCATTGAAGACGGCAGCCCCGAGTACCTGGAATGGATCGCGAGTTCGGTCCAGACCTGATGCACGAGTGGTGTCGCCTGCTTAAGATTTATCCACGTCGATCCGCGCAAATCCGCGGTGAAAACGGTTTATATCGCTTTTAACGCCTGCTCCAGATCATCGAGAATGTCATCCACGTCCTCGATCCCCACGGAAATTCGCACCAGGCCATCGGTGATGCCGATGGCCTTTCGTCCTTTCACGCCAAGCCCCGCGTGGGTCATGGTCGCGGGATGCGAGATCAGCGTCTCGACGCCGCCCAGTGACTCGCCCAGCGAGCATACGCGAACTCTCTTCAACATCTTGTTCGCGTTTTTCAGCGATCCCGTCTCAAAGCTGATCATCGCTCCAAAGCCACTCATCTGCCGCCGCGCCAGCGCGTGCTGCGGATGATCTGGCAACCCGGGGTAAAACACTGCCTTCACCTTCTTGTGCTTCGAAAGGAAATCAGCCACGATGCGGCCGCTGCGGTCGTGAATCTCCATGCGTGCCGCCAGCGTCTTGACTCCGCGCAGCACCAGCCAGCATTCGAAAGGAGAAAGAATCGCGCCCGCCGCCTTCTGCAGAAACGCCAGTTGGTCGGCGTGCTCCTGCCTGGCGCACATCACCACACCGCCCAGGCCGTCGCTGTGGCCGTTCAGGAACTTCGTGGTCGAGTGCACCACCATGTCCGCGCCCAGCGCCATTGGCTGCTGGAAATATGAAGACATGAAGGTGTTATCGACCACGAGCCAAAGCTTCTTGTGGCGGCAGATCTGGCTGACGGCCGCAAGATCTGTCAGGCGCATCATGGGATTCGTCGGCGTTTCCACGTACACCATCCGCGTGTTCTTGCGAATGGCACGTTCGACGTTCTGCGGGTCGCAAGTATCGACGTACGAAAACTCCAGGCCAAATCCAGTCATCACGTTGTTGAACAGGCGCGGCGTTCCTCCGTAGAGATCGTTGCCGCACACCACGTGGTCGCCCGATTTCAGCATACTGACGATGGCATTGATGGCCGCCATGCCGCTGGCAAACACGCGCGCTGCTACGCCGCCTTCGAGCGCCGCAAGATTTTCCTCCAACCGCGTTCGCGTGGGGTTCGACACGCGGGAATACTCATATCCCTTGTGCTCGCCGATGCCCTGCTGCACGTAGGTCGAGGTCGGATAGATGGGCACCGTAACGGCCCCGGTCAACGGATCGGGCTCCTGCCCACAGTGAATCGCGCGCGTCGCAAAACCTGGCTCTTTATTCTTTTTCATGAATGCTCTTCATCACCATACCTGCACCCTGAGCATAGCCGCACTCTGTCATCCTGAGCGAAGCGAAGGACCTATGCACTCGCGGCCAGACTGCATAGGTCCTTCGCGTTGCTCAGGATAACAACCCGTGCTTATGTCTCAAATTTCCGGAGCGCTAGACTCCGCCTTCAAAAATCTTCTTCGACAAATACCGCTCGGCCGAATCTGGAATGATGGTCACCACGCGCTTCCCCGCCCCCAGCTTTTTCGCAACCTTCAGTGACGCAAACACGGCCGCGCCGCCGCTCGATCCCGCCAGCACGCCTTCCTTCGCCGCCAGCGCCTT
>Ga0209517_10000779_pt1 | contig 52589 bp, 40 predicted proteins | sample PeaSoiMetSII2010_FD_187695 | JGI IMG/M metagenome (GOLD analysis project Ga0209517, IMG submission 187695) | Peat soil microbial communities from Weissenstadt, Germany - SII-2010 (SPAdes) (version 2) | ecosystem: Environmental > Terrestrial > Soil > Wetlands > Peat | place: Germany...
TACCGACCGCACGAACGGCGCCGGCGCCGCAATCGCATGGGTGAAATATGGCATGGTGGCATCCCTTCTGGATTTTAGATACGGAGTGTTATCGCCACCTAATCCCTATAGAGGACAGGGTAACGTTGCGTAGATTTAGGGATTTGAATCGATGACGTCAGCCATCGGAAAATACTCATACGAAAAATATCGCATCGTTAACCGGATGTTCATTTACATAAATGTGTGATGAGAACGTCTTATGACTATATTATTTATCATATCTGAATAGACAGGCCCGAGAATAACGCCACCTTCAAATAACCAGTGCGTGATGACCGGGCGGGCACGTGCGAGGCGCCAGCGGCGGTGTCCTTTCGAGACATGGCCGGCAGGTGACGCCTTCGCGATTTTTACTTTCCGGCCAGCTGCGGCTCGCCTATCGGCTCTTCCCCGGAAGGCGGCGACGTCCGCCGGCGCCGAAGGCATGGCGCGCTGGACCGCGTCGATTGGAGTCAGGCGGTCGCCGCAATGGCGTCGGTCACAGGGCAACCGGCGCCGATGTCGAAATATTCCTGCTCGGTGATCATGATGATCTCGCGTGGTACGTCGGCTATCGCCGGGGATCGTCCGTGCAGCTCACCGCTGCAGCTTAGGACAAGCCGAACGACACCATCGGACGCCCGCAAGGGTAGTCGCAAGGTTTCGACCGCGCCGACTCGGCCGGAGTGGAACGCGACCCGCCGCTGCGACCAGGAGCCGCAAGGCTGCTCGACGATCTCCCGGAATTCGCGATGCATGATCTTCGCGGCCGCAGGCGAAACGACATCGAGGACGTCGCGACCGGCTAGGTTTCGTCCCCAGCGCCGCTCGATTTCGGTGCCGACGAGGCGAAAGCGCCATTCGTCGGTCCCGACCCGCTCGAGCACGCTGACGACCGGGAGGATGCGGGCGATCGCCATCGGGTCGAAACTCTTGCGGTCCGGCACGCAGCGTTGGACCGGCAGCCGCGACCAGCAGGTCAACAGCTCGGCGGCGATGGGTCCGAGGCGCTCGGCGATCTCGTACACGAGGAGCCTTCGCTACTTATGGCCCCTCAATCAATAGGGCGATTTGGTAAAGGCAATGCTACCGCCGCGCGGCCCTACCCCGTGCGCCGGCCAATCGCCAATCAGGATGAGCGGACAGCCGCCGCGGTCAGGAGGTCGACAAATTCCTTGAGCGGCATCCCCGGCCGGCCGCCGGCTCGTACCGCCGCCTCATTGACGTGCGACAGGATGCCATCGTGGTAGAGTGCGCGCGAGTCCCCGATCGGCGCGCTATCGGCTGAAACCGCCCCCGCGGGGATGTTGCGCCGGTCGAGGGGCGCCAGCCTGGCGATGCCGGCCCCGTCCATCCCGACGCCGCCGTCGCTAAAGAACACCGCGTAGACCTCGGGGCTCACCGCATTGTCCGGTCGCCCTCCGGACAGGGCGCCATGCGATGCGGTGACGACGATCTGGCCGGCATCGTCGGGTTCGATCATTCCGATGGAATCGGCGCAGACCAGTCGCGGCTCGCCGGGATTATCGCGCAGGACATGGCGGGCGCCGTCGCTGATTGCGGGCGGCATCTCGGATGGAGGTACGGCGCCGCGCATCAGCTCCGCGCAGTCGCGCACGCTCTGCCCCTTCTTGCAGCCGAGCGCGGCGGCCGTCTTGTTGACATGACTGATGATGCCGTTGGCCAACATATGGTCGCCGTCGCCGATATGGCAGGTCTGCGCGTCGGCGGTCGCGGCGGCCATCCTGATCCGGTCGAGAAATTCGAGGCCGACGATGCCAGCGTCGTCCTTGCCGATCCCGGCATCGTTCATGACCACCGCGCGTACCGGCCACTTCGCCGCGTTATAGGCGTTGTAACGCCCACCGTAAGAGCCTGAGACGACGACCTGGCCGCGATGCTCGTCGCGCACGTTCGAGCAACTCGCGACAGTCACGATCTTCACCGCATCGCTCGCTCCAGCCATCGGCCGCTCCGCAGGTTCAACTTCCGGCCATCGAAACCGGTCGCGATATCGCTTAGCATGCACGGCACAATCCCCGAAATAGAGGAAACGCCCCATGCTGATCGTCGACGCCCAAGTCCACATCTGGTCGGCCGGCCCGCCCGGCAACCCGGCGCATCGCCAGGTCAATTCCTATACCGCCGAGGAATGCATCCGCGACATGGACGCGGCCGGGGTCAGCGCTTGCCTGCTGCACCCGCCGGGTTGGGACCCAAATTCCGGCGCGGTGTCCGAAGCGGCCGCCGCAAAATATCCGAAGCGCTTTGGGATTCTCGGCAATTTCCCGCTCGAAAAGCCGGAGAGCCGCAGTCTGATCGACACCTGGAAACAGCGGCCCGGGATGCTTGGGCTGCGCTATGCCTTCACCGCGCCGCATCAGGCCAATTGGATGACCGACGGTACGATGGATTGGCTGTGGCCGGCGGCCGAGAAGGCCGGCATCCCGATCGCGCTGATGGCGTCGAACTACCTGCCGCTGGTCGGCCAGATCGCCGAGCGCCATCCCGGGCTCAAATTGCTGCTCGACCATTACGCGCGGGTGCGCGGCGGCAGCGACGATGAGGCGCACGGCAATCAGCCGGCGCTGCTGGCGCTCGCCAAGCACAAGAACGTGGCGGTCAAGTGCACCGGCGCGCCCGGCAATTCGAGCCACGCCTATCCCTACAAGAACATTCACAAATACACCCAGCAGATCGTCGAGGCGTTCGGCCCCGAGCGCAGCTTCTGGGGCACCGACATCACCCGCATGCCGTGCTCGTGGAAACAATGCGTGACCATGTTCACCGAGGAGATGCCGTGGCTCAAAGGCCGCGACCTCGAAATGGTGATGGGCCGTGCGCTCTGCGACTTCCTGGGATGGAAGCTGTAGGGCTGACATAAATCGTCGTCCCCGCGAAGGTCGGGACCCAAGGGCGAGCGACGTGCCGGTTTCCCTTGGGTCCCGGCTCCGCGCTTCGCTCCGGCCGGGATGACGATTAGAGTAGCCGCGTTGCCGTAACGGAGCGCGCCATGGCCGATCTCGAACCGATCCCCTATTCCGACGGCAAGATCCGCGCGATCCTCGAGCGGGTGAAAACGATCGCGATGGTCGGAGCCTCGTCGAATTGGACCCGGCCCAGCTACTTCGTGATGAAGTATCTGCAGGGCAAGGGCTACCGGGTGATCCCGGTCAACCCGACCGCGGCGGGACAGAACCTGCTCGGCGAGACCGTTTACGCCTCGCTGAAGGACATCCCCGACAAGGTCGACATGGTCGATATGTTCCGCGCCGCCACGGAGGCGCCGGGGGTGGTCGCAGACGCGATCGCGATCGGCGCCAAGGTGGTGTGGATGCAGCTCGGCATCCGCAACGACGAGGCGGCGGCAGTGGGCGAAGCGGCCGGCATCGAAGTGATCATGAACCGCTGCCCGAAGATTGAGTTCGGCAGACTCGGCGGCGAATTGTCATGGAGCGGGGTCAATAGCGGCATCATCCAGAACCGCGCGCCGGTCGCACCGCGCCCGCGCCGGGTCAAGGAGCGGCCGGCTGCGTCACAGAATTTCAGCTACGGGTTCGAGACCCGGGCGATCCATGCCGGCGCCGCGCCCGACCCGACCACCGGCGCGCGCTCGACCCCGATCTACCAGACGACGGCTTATGTGTTCGACGATGTCGACCACGCCGCCTCGCTCTTCAACCTGCACAATTTCGGCTACATCTATTCGCGGCTGACCAACCCGACGGTCGCGGTGCTCGAAGAGCGCGTCGCCAGCCTCGAAGGCGGCCGCGCCGCCGTCGCCGCGGCGTCGGGGCACGCGGCGCAGTTCCTGATCTTCTTCACCTTGATGCAGCCGGGCGACGAGTTTGTCGCCTCGCGCAATCTTTATGGCGGCTCGCTGACCCAGTTCGGGCTGTCGTTCAAGAAGCTCGGCTGGACCTGCCACTTCGTGGATCCGACCGACCCGGAGAATTTTCGCAAGGCTCTGACCCCGAAAACCAAGGCGATCTTCATCGAGAACCTCGCCAATCCGGGGGGCATCGTCGTCGATATTACTAAGGTCGCCGACATCGCCCACGCCGCCGGCATCCCGCTCATCGTCGACAACACCCTGGCGACGCCGTATTTGTGTCGGCCGATCAATTTCGGCGCCGACATCATCGTCCATTCGACGACCAAATTCCTTTCGGGCCACGGCAATGCTATGGGCGGCGTGGTCGTGGAGTCGGGCAAATTCGACTGGTCGCAAGGTGACCGCTTCCCGTCGCTGACCGAACCGGAACCCGCCTATCACGGCCTCAAATTCTTCGAGAATTTCGGCGATTTCGCCTTCACCACCAAGGCGCGGGCGGTGGCGCTGCGCGATTTCGGCCCGACCCAATCGCCGATGAACGCATTCCTGACGATCACCGGCATCGAAAGCCTGCCAGTGCGGATGGATCGCCATGTCGAGAATGCGAAGAAGGTCGCCGAATTCCTCGCCGTGCACCCAAAGGTGGCGTGGGTCTCCTACGCGAGCTTGAAGGACAGCCCGTATTATGAGCTGGCCCAAAAATACCTGCCGAAAGGCGCCGGCGCGGTGTTCACGTTCGGGGTCAAGGGCGGGTTCGAGGCGGGGATCAAGCTGGTCGAGAGCGTGGGGCTGTTCTCGCATCTCGCCAATATCGGCGACACGCGCAGCCTGATCCTGCACCCGGCCTCGACCACGCATCGCCAGCTCACCGACGAGCAGCGCGTCGCCGCGGGCGCGGGCCCCGATGTCGTGCGCCTGTCGGTCGGGCTCGAGACCGCTGACGATCTGATCCGCGACCTCGATGAGGCATTGGCCGCGTAACTACCGCGCGCTGATCAGCTCGACGTCGAAGATCAGCGTCGCGTTGGGCGGGATCACGCCGCCGGAGCCCTTGGCGCCGTAGGCCAACTCGGGCGGGATGATCAGCGTGCGCTGGCCGCCGACCTTCATCCCGGCCACGCCTTCATCCCAGCCCTTGATCACCTGGCCGCCGCCAAGCTTGAAGGTGAACGGCTTGCCCGTCGTTTTCGAGCTGTCGAATTCGGCTCCCTTGTTGCCATTCTTGTAGAGCCAGCCGGTGTACTGCACCGAGATGATGAAACCGCTCTTCGCCTCCTCGCCATCGCCGACCTTCACGTCGATGTATTTGAGTCCGTCGAGGAGCTCGATTGTCTTGCCTTGTTGGGCGCTCGCGGGCCCGGCGGAAACGAGAAACGTCAATGCCAAGACGAGGGCAGCAAAGCGGAATGACATCACCAACTCCTGAGAACTGCGGCTGAGGCGGGGCAATATGCGGCCTTGGCAGTGGCCGTCGCAAGGAGCCGCGTGCTAGCGTTTGCCGCGATCCTATCCCCCCAATGAAAATCGGAGAAATCCCATGGCCCAATCGCAACCCAGTTCGGCCCGCGACGCGGTTCGCAACGTCGTTCCCGACCTCATTGGCTATACCGAGAAGTGGCTGTTCGGCGAGGTCTGGGAGCGCCCGCAACTGTCGAAGCGCGACCGCAGCCTGATCGTCGTCGCCACGCTAATTGCGCTGGGCCGCGAGAAGCAGCTCGTCGGCCATCTTGAGCGCGCGCTCAATAACGGCCTCACCAAAACCGAGCTCTCCGAGGTCATCACCCACCTCGCCTTCTATGCCGGCTGGCCCGCGGCGATGACCGCGGCGCTCGTCGCCAAGGACGTGTTCGAGAAGCACTGACAGTCGGGATTGCCCCCACCCCAGCCCTCTCCCCGCTCGCGGGGAGAGGGAGAATTCCGTTGGAGAAAGCACAATGAAAGTCGGATTCATCGGGCTCGGCACGATGGGCGCCAGCATGGCGGCGAACCTGCAGAAGGCCGGATATGAGTTGGTTGTCCACGACATCCGCCGGGCGGCGGCTGAGCGCCATCTCGCCGCCGGCGCGGTGTGGGCGGACAGCCCCAAGGCCTTGGCCGAGCAGGTCGAGGTGGTGTTCACCTCGCTCCCCGGGCCGCCTGAGGTCGAGGCGGTGGCGCTGGGTCCCAACGGTTTGCTCGCCGGCATGAAGCCCGACACCGCGTATTTCGACCTGTCGACCAATTCGCCGACCTTGGTGCGGCAGATCAATGCCAGGTTCGCCGAAAAGAACGTCTATATGCTCGACGCGCCGGTCAGCGGCGGCCCGCGCGGCGCCGCATCCGGGCGCCTGGCGCTGTGGATCGGCGGCGATGAGCAGCAGTTCAACCGGCACAAGAAGGTGCTCGACGCGATCGGCGACGCGGCCCGCTATATCGGCCCGATCGGCGCCGGCTCGGTCGCCAAGCTGGTGCATAATTGCGCCGGCTACGCGATCCAGACCTGCCTTGCGGAGGTGTTCACGATGGGGGTCAAGGCGGACGTCGAACCTTTGGCGCTGTGGGAAGCGGTCCGGCAAGGCGCCGGTGGCAGGCGGCGCACCTTCGACGCGCTCGGCGACCATTTCCTCACCGACAGCTACGACCCGCCCGATTTCGCGCTGCGCCTCGCGCACAAAGACGTGACCCTCGCCACCGAGCTTGCCCGCGAATTGAAGGTGCCGATGCCCATGGCCAACCTGGCGCACGGCGAGTTGACCGCGGCGCTCAACCGCGGCTGGGACGGCCGCGACTCTCGCGTCGCCATGCAGCTGCAGAAAGAGCGTGCCGGGGTGGCGATCAAGGTTGATCCGGCGGCGGTCAAGGCCGCGCTCGAGCGCGACGGCAAGTAGTCGGGAGGAACCGGCGCGCCGTAAATGAGCCGGCCGAACAGGAGCGGAGACATGTTGAGAGGAGCGCGTTTGCCGGCGCTGCTATTGGCGCTGGGCGCGATCATCGCGCTCGACGCCGGCCCGGCCATGGCGCAAAAATCGGGCGGCATCCTCAAGCTGTATCACCGCGACAGCCCAGGCAGCGCGTCGATTCACGAAGAAGCGACGATCTCGTCGATCGGCCCCTTTATGGGCGTCTTCAACAACCTCGTCCTCTTCAACCAGCAAGAGCCGCAGAACCGGATGGAGGATATCCAGCCGGACTTGGCCGACAGCTGGTCGTGGAACGCCGATTTCACCCGGCTGAGCTTCAAGCTGCATCACGGGGTCAAGTGGCACGACGGCGAGCCGTTCACCGCCAAGGACGTCAAGTGTACCTGGGATTTGCTGAGCGGTAAGTCGACCGACAAGCTGCGGCTCAATCCACGCAAGGCGTGGTACGAGAACCTCGGCGAGGTGGTGGTCGAAGCCGCCGACGCGGTCACCTTTGTGCTAAAGCGCCCGCAGCCAGCATTCCTGATCCTGCTCGCCAGCGGCATGTCGCCGGTTTACCCGTGTCATGTTCCGGCGGTGCAGATGCGCACGCACCCGATCGGCACCGGCCCGTTCAAGTTCGTCGAGTTCAAGCCTAACGAATACATCAAGCTGACCAAGAACCCGGATTACTGGAAGCCGGGCAGGCCCTATCTCGACGGGATCGAGTGGACGATCATCCCGAACCGGGCGACGCAATCGCTGGCGTTTATTGCCGGCCAGTTCGACATGACCTTTCCCTATGAGGTCACCGTCCAAATGATGAAGGACATCGCCTCGCAAGCGCCGACCGCGATCTGCGAGCTGACGCCGACACCGGTCGAGATCAACCTGCTGGTCAATCGCGACAAGCCGCCGTTCAACGACCCCGATATCCGCCGGGCGATGCAGCTGTCGATCGACCGCAAGGCATTTCTCGACATCATCGCCGAGGGCAAGGGGCAGATCGGCGGTGCGATGCAGCCGCCGCCCGCCGGACTATGGGGACTGCCGCCCGACATGCTTGCGAGCCTGCCGGGCTATGGCCCCGACATCGAAAAAAGCCGGGCCCAGGCGCGCGAGCTGATGGAAAAGCACGGCTACGGTCCAAACAACCGCCTCACCGTCAAGGTCTCGACCCGCAACATCGCGCAGTATCGCGACCCGGCGGTGATCCTCATCGACCAGATGAAGCAGATTTACATCGACGGCGAGCTCGAGGTCGTCGAAACCGCCAACTGGTTCCCCAAGATCGCGCGCAAGGACTACATGGTCGGGTTGAACTTGACCGGTAGCGGGGTCGATGACCCAGACGCCTATCTGTTCGAGCATTACGCCTGCGGTTCGGAGCGCAACTACACCGATTACTGCAATCACGACCTAGAGAAGCTGTTCGTGCAGCAATCCGAGGAAGCCGACCAGGGCAAGCGCAAGAAACTGGTCTGGGATATCGACCGGCAGCTCCAAGAGGATGGCGCTCGGCCGATCATCTATGATTACGTCCTCGGCACCTGTCACTATCCGCGCGTGCACGGCATCACGCTGATGGTCAACAGCATCTTCAATGGCTGGCGTTTCGAAGATGCCTGGCTCGATCGGTAGCCACGGGTTGAAGCCGTCATTTGCCGCCACCCGCGTCGGCGGCAAATGGCCGCAACGGCGCGCTCGATGGCTTAATGCAAGTTACTTGCGTTTAAGATAGTGTCGGCAGAACGCGCTCTCGCTATCCAAGACGCACAATGCCGTCAGAAAGAAGGCCTCACCCGCCGTGAACGCGCCCACTTCGCTCTCCGTCGTCGCGCTGTTTGAAAATGCCGACATCGTCGTCAAAGCCGTGCTGTTGCTGTTGCTGTTCGGCTCGGTGTGGAGCTGGGCGGTAGTCGTCGACAAGTGGGTGCGGCTCCGCGGCGCCCGCCTTTCGGCCCGCGTCTGGGTGGATCGGGCGGCCGGCGCACGCGTCGCCGAGGAGTTGATCGGCGAGCGCTTCGGCGCCGACTCCAACCAGCCGGCAGGCGCGGTCATCGCCGCCGGGATCGAGGAGTGCATGGCGATCGCCGAGGGCAACGCCGAAACCTTGGGCGAGCGGCGCGAGCGCATCGAACGCGCGATGCGGCTGGCGCTGAGCACGCAATTACGGCTGCTCGAATACCGTCTGCCGTTTCTTGCAACCCTTGGCTCGGCGGCGCCGTTCGTCGGCCTGTTCGGCACGGTCTGGGGCATCATGGACAGCTTCCAGTCGATCGCCGCCGCCAACAGCACCAGCCTTGCCGTGGTCGCGCCCGGGATCGCCGACGCGCTCTTCGCCACCGCGATGGGCCTCGCCGCAGCGATCCCCGCCGTTGTCTTCTATAACAAATTCACCGTCGAGATCGGCCGCTTCGCTGGGGTTATGCAAGGGCTGATCGGGCGCAGCGGCACGCTCTTGAGCCGCGTCGCGATGGACAACGCTTAGGCCATGGCAGTCTCGCTACCCCCTTCCGGCAACCCCGGGGAAGAGCGCTACGTTCCGCTCGCCGAGATCAACGTGACGCCAATGGTCGACGTCATGCTGGTGCTGCTGGTCATCTTCATGGTGGCGGCGCCGCTCTTGACCGTCGGCGTGCCGATCGATCTGCCGAAGACCAGTGCCGCCGAGGTCACCGAGCCGCAAACGCCGATCATCGTGTCGATGAACGCGAGCCGAGACTATTTCATCGGCGACGACAAGGTGGCGCCCGACGCTTTGAAGGCCCAGCTCGCCGCGCTCGCCCAGGGCGACCCGATGCGCATCGTCTATGTCCGCGGCGACCGCACGATCGAGTACGGCAAGCTGATGGACCTGCTGGGCCTCGTCAACACGGCCGGCTTTGCCAAAGTCTCGCTGATCGCCGAGGCGGCGAAGCCGCAGTAATCATCGCCCATCGCTTGCTTCCGCGGCCGCTGAAATGCGATAGCATCCGCGATCATGGAAGAAATCTACTGCTTTGCCGGCAATCCGCTCGATCGCGTCAGCGAGCGCCGGCGCGACAAGGAGTGGGTGGGCTCGCTTCTCGCCGACCCGGCGAGCCGCATCCTGCCGCTCTACGATCTGAAACCGGCGATCGGCGACCCAACGCAGCCGGCGCTCGAGTGGCAACCGGTTGAGCGCTGGCGGGCGAGGATCGAGGCCGGCGCCATCTGCATCTTTCTCGGCATCGACGATGAGCGCGCCTATTTCGCCCTCGATGCAACCGGGGCCGACATCGGCTCCAACGCGGACACCGAGAATCTCGATCTGCGGGCGCTGGCGCCGCTGATCCCGGCCGGGGAAGCGGCGATCCTTGCCGAGGCGCGCTCCCTGATCGACTGGCACAACCGTCATGGGTTCTGCGCGCAATGCGGCACGCCGACGGACGTCTCCTCGGCCGGCTGGACGCGCCGCTGCCCGAACTGCCGAACGAGCCACTATCCGCGCTCCGACCCTGTCACGATCATGCTGGTTGTGCGCGGCGAGCAGGCGCTGCTGGGCCGCAACAAACGCCGGCCTGGTCAGCGCTTCTCGTGCCTCGCCGGCTTTATGGAGCCGGGCGAGACGCCGGAAGAGGCGGTGCGGCGCGAGGTCAAGGAGGAGAGCGGTATCCGCGTCGGCCGGGTGAAATACTTGGCGGCGCAGCCCTGGCCGTTTCCCTCGACCTTGATGATGGGCTTTCTCGCCGAGGGGATCAGCGACGAGATCACCATCGATCCCGAAGAGCTGGCCGAGGCGCGCTGGTTCGAGCGCGACGAGATCCGCGCGATGGTGGCGCGCGCCGCCAGCGGCGAGGATGACCCCACGCAAATCTCCTTGCCACAGCCGCTTGCCATCGCCCATCACATTTGCCGCCGCTGGTCGAACCGATTGGACGAGATTTGACCGCGGCGCGGGCGGCTCACCCGCGCACGGCCCAGAAGGAAAAGCTCGCTCTCGTCACCGGGGCAAGCGCCGGGATCGGCCTGCACACCGCGCTCGGCCTCGCTCGCACCGGGATGCGCGTCATTCTCGCCGGGCGCGATCCCGGCCGCACCGAAGCCGCACAACACCTCGTCGTCGAGCAGGCGCCCGGCGCGCAAGCCGAGACCGCGCTCGCCGATTTTTCGCGTCTCGATGATATCCGCGCGCTGGCCGCCGATATTCTCGGGCGGCACGAGCGGCTCGACGTGCTGGTCAACAATGCCGGGCTGATTTCGCCGCATTATGCCGAGTCGGCCGACGGGTACGAGTTAACCATCGCTGTCAACCACCTCGCGCCGTTTCTGCTAACCCATCTGCTGCTCGACCGCCTCAAGGTGTCGGCTCAAGGGGGCGAGGTATCGCGGATCGTCACCGTCGCCTCGATGGCGCATAAAGGCGCAAAGCTCGATCCGGCGACGATGACCAGGCCGGAAAATTGGACACCGCGGTCAGCCTACGGCCGGTCGAAGCTCGCCAACATCCTGTTCACCCGCGCGCTGGCGCGCCAGCTCGATCCGGCAATCATCACCGTCGCGTGTCTCCATCCCGGTGTCATCGCCACCGATATCGGCAACCGTGCCGGCAGCCTAGCCGGGCTCGGCTGGCGGCTGGCCAAACCGTTTCTCGCCGGCCCGGACAAGGGCGCCGAGACCTCGATCTTTCTCGCAACAACGCCCGACCCGTCGCCGTTTCACGGCGCTTATCTGATGGACAAGGCGATTGTCCAACCCAGCTCGACGGCGCGCGATGACACTCTCGGGGAGGCGCTGTGGCAGCAAAGCGCGCAGCTGGTGGGGCTGTAGGGGAGGCGATGCTCCCCACTACCCAGGCGGCGTCGGTTTAGCAGCGCGACCATCGCCTTCGTTCCGGTCCGGCTTCGCGGCGGCCGGCATCGTCCGTCGCGGTGGCGCGAAATGCCGCTTTCTGCGCAAGCGCTCGAGCCCGATCCGACGTGCCCACGTGATCCCCGCGTCGCGGAATAAACTTGCGATTTTCCGAGGTGAATACGAACAATGAGGAGAGAAGCCCGCCGCAAACTAGCGAGGCGGCGAGGCTTAGGGAGCGGTTTTGACGACGGTCGTTCGGTATATGTACAGCCGACTGGCGCTCGCCTTTCTGGGCGTCATGGTGGTGCTCGTCGTCAACGAGATGCTCTACAAGACCAAGGAGCTTTATCACCTGGTCTTCGCCAACGTCATTTCGATGACGGAGCTTTTGATCGTCTGGGCGACGTTGATGCCCGTGGTTTTCTATCAGCTGGGCCCCGAGGTTGTGACGATCGCGTTGTTGATCCGTTTCTACTTGTGGCGGCAGCACAACGAGATCCTGGCGATGCGCGCGATGGGCCTGAGTTGCCTTCAGATTGCGCTGCCGGGGATCATGGTCGGGATCTGCGCCGCGCTTTTTTCCGCCGTGATGTCGCTCTACGCCCTGCCGCTGAGCATCGGCAAGGCTACGGAGATTCGCACCATCGCTCAGACACGGGTCGGGCCGGGCATGCTGGTGGAAGGAGTCCCGAACACCATTCTGCCGCAGCTATCGCTATCGTTTCAGCGCTGGCTTTCCACCGACATCGTCGGTGAGGTGGTCGTCACGGAAGACCGAAAGCCCGGCGATTTCTCGTTTGTCGTCGCCGAGCGCGCTCAGTTCGTCGAGAAGAATGGCCTTTATGTCTTGGTTCTCGAAAACGGATCCCAACTGGTTCACCATTCGGCTGAAGACGTACGCCAATTGTCATTCGACCAGCTGTCATTCCCGCTCACCGTGCCGGATCGCGTCCAGGGGACCCAAGGATTTTATGACCAGCCGATCGGCAACTTGCTGAGCCCGCCCGAGGAGGTACGGCAAAATCCGCAGCAGCTGGCGGTTTGGCTGAGCGAAGGTCACCACCGCATTATCAATCCACTGCGCTGCATAGGCTGTGCTCTCCTCTTGCTTGGCGTGTTGGTCCCCGGTCTGCAGAGTTACTCCGAACTCATCGTCCGCCTGTTGCTGGCAACCGCCCTCACATTCGCGGAGAGCTCGGCATCGACGGTCGCCTTCGTCGTCGCGCAACGGCATGCCGAAATGGTGCCGCTGCTTTATCTGTTGCCGGTGGTTCCAGGTGCGATTGGAGCGTTGCTACTCTTCTTGGGCGACCGGCATCAGCCGCGCTGGATACTGCTGCCGGCTCTATGGCGCCGCAAGCCGCCGGGTACGGAAGACGGCGGCTATGCGGCGGGCGTCACTTTTGCCAGCCGCGCCTCCTTCGAATAAGCGGCCGCCGCCCGCACCATCGTGCCGGCAGTATCGAAAAACCCACGCCGATTAGTCGCTCGATAGGGCGATTGAGCCGGTAAACGCTCCATCAGAAGCCGGTGCGCCCGCGCCATGTTGTGATACGGCATGGCCGGGAATAGATGGTGCAGCGCGTGGTAGCGCATGCCGATCGGGTAAAGCAGGTAGGTGACCGGCCCCTTGCCGACGATGTTTATCGAGTCCGCCAGTTGTTCGGCATGGCTCATCGGCTCGCCGGAATTGCCGAAGCGGTGCGCGGTGAAGTCGCGCATTGCGTTAAGCTCAACAGCGAGAACCCCGATAGCGTAGCCTTTGGGCAGTATCGTCCAAGGCAGGAAGCCGCTTGCCAGCAGCACACTTCCGGTTACGACCACAGCGCAGACCGCCAGCTCCATGACCGCCCAGATCGCGTGGTTTTCGTCGGGCCAAATCCGCCGGCCCTTTGCCGGGTCGCCCAGGGTCATCGCATGGACCAGCACAAAGCGGCGCAACCTGGGCCAGCAATGCGATAGCGGTCCCAGCACCAAAAAGCGCAGCACCAGTGCCGGCGGCACCACCAGGCCGATCAGGAAATGCGCCGCGATCTGGGGTAATCCGCCCGTAGTGAAGACGCGGTATTCGCCATCCCGCACGGTGCCGTAGGTGCGCGGATCATGGTGATCGCGGTGATTGGCATACATAAATGACGGCAACATCATCGGGATGCCGTAGACGAGGTTCCAGGCGACGACAAACCCGGTCATTTCGCCGCGCCGCATATGCTGGATCTCATGGATGAACATGCCGGCGCGGAACAAGGCACAGCCGCAAACCACACCGGCGCCGAGCTGCAATGGCGATAGTCCCGCGCGGAAATAGACAAACCCCGCCAGGTACACGACGGTCATGGTCACGGCGAAATCGGCGAAATAGATCGCTGGGTTGCGGCGCAACAGGTGGCGGACGATCGCGTGCGCCTCCTTGACCGAAAACGCCTCGTCCACGGAGCGATCGGTGTGATCGCCTGCCGGCCCGGCCGCGCCGTCGATCCACTCTGCGAGGACGCCTGACCCCATCGGTCAAAGCCCTGGGTTGCGAATGCGCTCTTCGGCCTGTTCGCGCAGCGTGTCGAGGTAGCGCTGCACCGGCCAGGCGCGCGGCTTGAGCCGTTCACGGCGAGATTTCGCCGGTCCTGCCCAATGCACCGCCAAAACGTCGCCGCCCATGGTCGCGTTGACGATCTTCCCTTCCGCCAGGCGCAGATCCGGATTTCGGGAAGAGACCATGCCGCAAAGGCCGGGGTCGAGCTCGGCGATGTGCCGCACCCGCTTGCCGAGGCGGTGCAGCACGAAATTCAGCACCGGCTGATCATAGACCTTGGAGCGGCGCAACGATCGAAAGAGGGCAAGATTATCTTCGATGGTCCCAATCATGTCGTCCATGGTCAGCACCTGAGGGCTGGTTACGAACGCACCGGCGGAGATCAAGCGCATGTCAGGGAACATCTCGCGCGCCATGTCGAGCTTGCGCCGGCGGTAGACCCATTCCGGGCTGCTGGCGAAATAAACGAGGTCGGCATGCGCGGCCGCGACGTGGCCGAACAGGCGCTGAGGCTCGACCAACATGACCATGTCGATGTCGAAATAGGCGATCTCGTCGACCGGAAGATTGAGCGCCACATACTTGCGCAAATTCGCGCGGTGCCGTGCCCGCGAAAACGGGTAGAGTCGCTTGGCGAGCGCGTCGAGACGCTCGATCCCCTCGGTCAACAGCTCGAAGCCGAAAACGCCGCGCAGGGCGCAAACGCCCTCGATCGAGCCGCCATGCGGGATGCAGTAAAGCGGCAGATCCGGGTCCTTCGAGCGGACGCTTTCGAGAAACGCCTTGACCCAGTCGAGATAGCGGTCGTTGGCCATAAAGGCGAGCGCGCGGGTAGTCATTCGGCCATTTCCGGCGAGTCTTCGCCCCGGGGATCGAGTCCCGCTCCTTTCTTAGGAGTGCGCAGAAATGGCGTATCGCTGCCACGAAGGCCCTGCAAAACGCCAAACGCCGTCCTGCTTCCGGCATGGGCATGCATCCAGGACGTCACCAAGGCCACCTTGACGACGGCTCCCAGCCCTTCGGTGACGCGCTTGACGCCGATCGATTGAAGCAGTGTTCGGCTGGCGACAGCCATGCCGATAATCGTGGCATAGCCTTGCAGTATGGCGATCGCGCCGAGGGGCAGGACGATTGGCCACGTGATTGTCCCGCACAAGAAGTCGATCACCGCGGTGACGTCGGTGAGCGCCATCAGTATTCCGTAGGTGCAGCCGCCGAGATGCAAGACGGCGACCGATCTGTCGTGCCACGGCAGGCCGCTGCGGGCGACGATCCGCGGCAGCAGCTTGCGCGCGGTCTGAGCAAAACCCTTGTTCCACCGCAGCTGCTGGCGGTTCCAAATGGCGAACGCATCGGGTAGCTCGCCCGGCGCCGCGACCGACACCAGGTAGATTGCGCGCCACCCAGCGAGTTGCGCCCGGTAGCTCAGGTCGAGATCCTCGGTCAGCGTGTCCCCGTGCCACCCGCCGGCCGCCTCGATCGCCTCTCGGCGCCAAATGCCGCAGGTGCCGTTGAACGGCAGGAACTCGCCGGTCCAGCTGCGCGTCGGCTGCTCGACCGCATAATGGCTGTCGAGAATGATCTCCTGGGCCCGCGTTACCCAATTCTGTCCGGCGTTGAGGAAATCGCAGCGGGCTTGGGCAAAGGCGAGGTCAGGCTGAGCCAGGAGCGGCCGCATGCATTTGCGCAGAAAATCCGGCGGCGGGATGTAATCGGCGTCGAACATCGCCACAAACGGCTGATCGGTCGCGGCGAGACCGATCTTGAGCGCGCCAGCCTTGAAGCCGGCGCGATCGGTGCGTTGCAACAGCGTCACGTTGTGACCGTCGGCTTGGCACTCTGCGACCGCCCTTCGCGCCAACTCGGCACTCGCACCGGTACTGTCGTCGAGAACCTGCACCGCAAGGCGATCGTGGGGCCAATCGAGCGCGACGACCGCGTCCAGCACCCGCCGGATCAGCATCCCTTCGTTGTAGGTCGGAATTTGCACCAGCACCGCCGGCAACTCGTCGTCGGGCGGCAGCGGCCAGGCCAGCATCTCCCGCTCTCGGCGCATCCCTTCGCGGCGATGGCGAATATGCTGCACCAAGGTCCGAATGACCTGGTAGCCAAGCAGGCCCTGTAACAAAAACGCCGACACCAGAACAATGTCGGCCGTCCGGCCAATAATGCCGAGCATGCTCACCGGCGTCCCCTCATCGGCGCCATCCTAACGGCGGTGCCGCCGGGATGCTACCATGGCTACAACCACCTCGTTCATGCGGTGGTCGCGAGCGGCGGCGGTTTGGTTCATTTCTCCCGGCGTAGAGCGAGGATCGGCGGCAGGTCGATACGTTGGCCGCGCCAAATCAGACTGCGGGCAAACGCGGCGCGCAGCCACAACGCTGGGATTAGCGCCTCGCGCACTAGCCAGGCGACGGGCGACAGCCATGACAGATGCCATCCCTGGGCCCGGGTATAGACCGCCTCGATCACGAACCAGGCCGCAAGGTGAGCAGCGATCAGCGGCAGGACCGGCACGTCAGCAAACCACCCCCACCAGATTCCGCCGGCCAAGGCGGTCCCAAGGGGGCTCGCCCCTGGCTCTAATACGAAGAGGGGCAATGCATGATACTTGCGGCAGCACTGCCAACGCAGGTGACGTTGCCAGAGATCGCGAAAGCGCCGCCGGCCAATGGGATGCCAACCCGGATCGCGCGCCATCCGCACCGCGAAGCCGGCGCGGCGAATCGCGGCGGCGAGCGCTGCGTCCTCGCAGACGCCGGCAGCCATGGCGTCGACGCCGCCGATCCGTTCCAGATCGCGGCGACGCAACAGCATCGTCTGGCCGACGCCGATGCCGTAGCCGAGGCGATCCGCTGCGATCAGCCAGCGCGCGCCACCGCTGTTGAAGAATGCGGCTTCGAGCTCGCCGCAAAACCCCTCGGGCTCGGTCGCAACCGGCACGGCGGTCAGCAGGCCGACCGCGGGAGCGAGCTGCGCGACGAATCGACGCAAACCGCCGGGCCGAAATCGCACATTAACGTCGCAGAATAAGATCAGATCGAGACCGGCCCAGCGCCAGGCGCGGCGCAGATTGTCGAGCTTGGGATTGCCCGATGCCGGCGCCGGGTCGGTTGTCAGCCGCGCCGACACGTTCGGGTGCGCGGCGATCAGCCGCTCGATGAGTGGGATCGCCGGGTCATCCGCGTCGGCAACCGCGAACACGATCTCGAATTGCGGGTAATCTTGGGTAAACAGCGCTTGCAAATTGGCGCCGATGGCCGGGTCGGCGCCCTTGATCGGCAAAACGATTGACAATGGCGGCAGCGTGTCGGCGGGACGAACCGGCCGCCGCGGCCACAGCCCTAGCGCGATCGTCGCCAGGTTGGCCGGCAGCGCCAGCCCCCACCAGATGCCAAAAATCCAACCCAAAAACATCGCGCGAGCCGCTCCCCCCTCCTAATCGGCGCAGATATACCCGAGCACTTGAGCCGCCGCGACGATGTGGCGGATGCGACCGCCTCCCGGACTCGCGGATCGCATCATCCCGGCGTGGACCCTCTTGACGTCGGTCCTGTTCTCCCCGTGGCCGACGTGTCCGATGCGCTAATCGCCCCAAGGTAGGAGCCGAGCCAATCCGGACGCCGGAACGTGCTGTCGCCAACCCGATGCTTGGATGATGCCCCAGTTTAGCTCGGTGGCGCGTGAGCGGCGCTGTCGAAGCGGAAACGCGAGCCGTCGTCGCCATCCTGCCGGGTCGCGTCTCGGTATAGCCGCAGCATTTCAGCCGTCTCGCCGGCGGCACGAATCCGGCCGTCATCGACCCAGATGACCCGGTTGCACAGCGCGGCGATCTGGTCGCCTTCGTGCGAGACCACGACGAGCGTGCCGACGCGCCGGAATGTCTCCATGAAGCGCAAGCATTTCTCGCGAAACACCGCGTCGCCGACCGCGAGAGCCTCGTCGACCACCATGATGTCGGCGTCGGCATGGGCGCAGATCGAAAACGCCAGCCGCGCGCGCATGCCGCTTGAATAAAGCCGTACCGGTTGGTCAAGGAAGGGGCCAATGCCGGCAAATTCGCCGATCGCGGGCAGGCGTTGCATGATCTCGGCACGGCGCAGACCGAGGATTGCCCCAGCGATCAATACATTCTCGCGGCCCGAGATGTCGCCGACAAACCCCGAACCCAGCGCAAGGATCGGCGCAATTCGGCCATTGACTTGAAGCTCGCCGCAGGTGGGCCGGGTGATGCCGCACAGTAATTGCAGTAGGGTCGTCTTGCCCGCGCCGTTGGGGCCGATAATGCCAACGCATTCGCCGCGCGCGACTTCGAGGTCGATGTCGCGCAACACCCAGTACTCCTGGTAAAAGCGCCGGAAGCCGCCGAACGCGACCTGCTTCAGCCGGTCGGTGCGTTTGGCATAGAGCTGATAGGCCTTGCCGAGGCCGGCACAGCGGATCGCGACGTCAGATGACATCGACCAGGATCCCCTTATAGCGCTCGAACACGGCATAGCCGCCGCGGCAGACGATCAAGGCCACGACGACGAACACCCCGTATAGCCACAACGGCGGCAACACGCCGTCGATGAGGATATTGCGGGCCATGTCGATCTCGACCGCCATCGGATTGAAGTATTCGAGCGTCCGAAAGGTCGGGGGAAGGTCCGATATCCGGTAGAACACCGGCGTCGCGAACATCAGCAACGGGACGATCGTAATCATCAGATAGGCGATGTCGCGGGTGAACGCGCCGAGCGCCGACAGGCACCAGACGAAGCCGAGCAGCAGCAGCGCCATCGGCACCACCAGGAACGGCAGGAGCAGCACCGTCACCGGCAAGGTCCAGTTGAGCGCCAACGCGAAAACCAGCAGCACGGCGAGACTGATGCCGGCGTAGGTAAGGCCGCGCAGCACCGCGGTCCACGCCAGGGTCTCGCTCGGGAAGATCGAGGTCTTGATGTAGGAGGTATACTCGTGCAGCAAGAGCGGCGCGCGATAGCATAGCTCGGCGCTCAGGTTGAACACGATCAGCCCAGCAAAGGTCGACAGCGCATAATTCATCGTGCCGCTGCCCGCCGAGGCGACCGGCAGCCGCAGAGCGCGGGAAAAGGTCACCGTATAGATTGCCAGCGTGATCAGCGGCGCGGCAATCGCCCAGCCCCAGCCAAACAGGCTGCCGCTGAATCGGTCTGCCAATTGACGCCGCAGCATTGCGAAGATCAGCTCGCGGTAGCGCCACCCGGTCGCGACCGGCGCCCATATCGGCCCGCTATTTAGTCTAACCGGTCGCCTGATCCGCTGTTCCGAGGGCGGGATGTCACGCGCCGTGATTTGGTGCTGCAAGCTTACTTCGGACATCCGGTCTCAGCGGTTTCGTCACCATCCGGCGGCGCCTGAATGATCCCACAGCCCAAGCGCAAAAGATAGGTCGGCGAGGGATTTGCATGGTCCGCATCGGCCTCGGATAGCAGGTCCCGGCGCAGCCCTCAACCGCATGGCTTCGCAGGTCGGCTATCCTTGGCTAAGATTATCGCCTAGAAATTAGCGATGGCCTCGGAGTCGAAACCGCCGAGGTTCTGGAGGACGGCACCCGGGGGAGGTCCGTCCCGTAGTAGACGGGATAATCGAGGGGCGACCGGGGGCATGGTCTGACAATGGGGGCAAAGGGTAACGGAGCCTTTCCGATCGCTGTGATCGGCGCGGCCTGCCGATTCCCGGGCGCGGGCGACCTCACCGAGTTCTGGTCGCTGCTGCTCTCCGGGACCGACGCAATCGGACCGATGCCCGAGGAGCGCTGGGACGTTGCCGCCAACTTCCATCCCGATCCGACCCGGCCCGGCAAGATGTACTCGCGCGGAGGCGGGTTCATCGCCGACATCGACAAATTCGACGCGAGCTTCTTCGGCATCTCGCCACGCGAGGCCCGGCGTATCGACCCGCAGCAGCGCATCCTGTTGGAGCTGACCTGGGACGCGATGGAGAACGCGGGCATCGTGCCGGGCCGACTCGCCGGGTCGCAGACCGGCGTTTTTGTCGGCATCTCGTTTTCCGACTACGCGGCGCTGCAACGCGAAGACGCGGACAATGTCGACGCCTACGTCATGTCAGGCAGCGCGGTCAGCAACGCCGCCAACCGCATCTCCTACATCTTCGACCTGCACGGCCCGAGCTTCGCGGTCGACACCGCCTGCTCGTCGTCGCTGGTCGCGGTGCACGAGGCCTGCGTCAGCCTGTGGCGCGGCGAGTCGACCGTGGCGATCGCCGGCGGCATCAACGCGCTCCTGTCGCCCTCGGGGTTCATCGGCTTCTCAAAGGCGCACATGCTGTCGCCGACTAGCCGGTGTCACGCCTTCGACGCGTCGGGCGACGGCTATGTGCGGTCCGAAGGTGGCGGCGTCGTGCTGCTGAAGCCACTGGCGCAGGCGATCGCCGACGGGGACCCGATCTGGGCGGTCATCGCCGGTTCGGGGGTGAACTCGGATGGCCGCACCACGGGGTTGGCGATGCCCAACCCGGTGGCGCAGGAGGCGCTGCTCCGCCAGGTCTACCGCGACGCTGAAGTCGATCCGGCGAGCGTCGCCTATATCGAGGCGCACGGCACCGGCACCAGCGTCGGCGATCCGGTCGAATGCACCGCGCTGGGTCATGTATTCGGCGCCGCGCGGCCGGCGGGCGACCCATGCCGCATCGGCTCGGTCAAGACCAATATCGGGCATTTGGAGCCGGCGTCGGGCGTAGCTGGCCTGATGAAAGTGCTATTGGCGTTACGTCATCGCGAGCTGCCACGCTCGCTGCATTTGTCAACGCCCAATCCTCAGATCCCGTTCGCCGAGCTCAACCTTGCCGTCGTCACTAAGAAGACCCGGCTCGCATCCGGACCGCTCGTCATGGGGGTCAACTCTTTCGGGTTCGGCGGCACCAACGCGCATATCGTCCTGCGCGAGCCCGAGCCCGGAGCGGCTTCGGCGGCCAAGGCGGCGGTGGCTGGGACAACAAAATCCGAGATCGCGCCACTGCTGATCTCGGCCTCCAGGGACGAGGCTCTCAGCGCCCTTGCCCTACGCTATGCCGGATTGCTGCGGTCTGCAGGCGCTCCGCCATTGCCGGCCCTGTGCCGCGCCGCGGCGACGCAGCGTACGCATCATTCTCGGCGCCTCGCGGTCTTTGGCGCCAACGGCAGCGAGATTGCCGCCAAACTCGAAGCGTTCGCGACGGGCGAGTCGGTGCCGCTGACCGTCACCGGGCAGGCGCCGGCGAGCGCGGCACGGCTCGCTTTTGTCTTTTCCGGCAACGGCTCGCAATGGCGCGGGATGGGCAGCACCCTCCTCGCCGACCCGTTGTCCGCGGAGTGGATCGGAAGGGTCGACGCGGCGCTGCGGCCTCATCTTGGTTGGTCCGTCAAAGAGCTCCTGCAGTCGAGCGAGCCCGACGACCTCTACGATCGCACCGAATACGCCCAGCCTGCCTTGTTCGCGCTACAGGTCGCCGTATTTGAATGGTTGCGGGCGCATGGGATCGAGGCCGAGGCGATGCTTGGCCATAGTGTCGGGGAGATCGCCGCGGCCTATGCCGCCGACATCCTGCCGCTGCCCGAGGCGTGCCGCGTCATCGCGGTGCGCAGCCAGGCGCAACAGCGCACCGCCGGCGCCGGACGAATGGCGGCGCTTGGCCTGTCGGCGGCGGATGCCGCCGCCGCGATCGAGGCTTACGAGGAACGGCTGACGATCGCCGGGATCAACAGCCCGAGTTCGGTGACGGTCGCCGGTGACGCGGACGCGATCTCGGCGCTCGGCAATGAGCTGAAGGACAGCGGCACCTTTTACCGAGAGCTGGCGCTCGACTATGCCTTCCACAGCCGGGCCATGGACCCGGTGCGCAGCAACTTGCTAGATCGGCTCGCCGGGCTCAAGACGCGGCCGGGAACGCATCGATTCATCTCGACCGTGACCGGCGACGATCTCGCTGGCGACCAACTCGGCGCGTCCTACTGGTGGGACAATATCCGCAAGCCGGTGCAATTCGCGCCGGCGATCGCGGCGCTGACGGAGGACGGGTTCAACACCTTCCTCGAAATCGGTCCCCATCCGATCCTCGACGGGTATCTGCGCGAATGCCTGAGAGCCGGCGGTGGCAACGGCACCGCGCTCGCCACGCTGCGGCGGCGGGAGCCGGAGCGTGAGGCGCTGTGGACCGCGTTCGGGCGCTGCTATGGCACCGGGGTCGCGATCGACTTCGATAAGCTCTATCCCGAGAAGACCGGATTCGTGACGCTGCCTGCCTATCCCTGGCAACGCGAGCGCTATTGGTTCTCGGACGGCGAGGCCGGTGAAGCCGCCCCGGCGCAACCGAAGAAGCACCCGCTTCTGGGCAAGCGCCAGTCGACCGCCGAGGCGATTTGGAAGAACCGGCTCGATCCGGCGATCGTTCCCTGGCTCGCCGATCACGTCGTGCAGGGCAGCACCGTCGTGCCGGGCACCGCGTTCATCGAGATGGCGCTCGCCGCAGCGGCAATCGAAACCGGCGCCGAGGCGGTCGAGGTCGAGGGTTTCGAGATTCGCCGACCGGTAGTGATCGCTTCCGGCGGCGATGCTGTGATCGAGGCGAGTTTCTCGGCCGAGGACGGCAGCTTCCGGCTGCTCGCCGGCGAGGCGAGCGGGGGCACGCCGCCGATCGTCGTGGCTCGCGCGACGCCGCTCGCGGCCGGCACCGGTGAGACATCAGAGCCGTTGCCCGCCGTACGCAAGCGCTTGGGCCAGAAGATCGATGGCAAGGACATCTATCGCCGCTTTGACCTGCATGGCCTTCATTACGGTCCCGCATTCCAGGGGATTGCGGAAGCGTGGGCCGGGACCGGCGAGGCTTTGGGGCGGATCGAGGCTCCTGAGTCGGTCGTGGCCGAGCTCGACCAGTACTGCCTTCACCCGGCGATCCTCGATGCCTGCCTGCAGGTGACCTTAGCGGCGATGCCCGAGGACAACAGCGAGCGTCAGGCGGCGCTGGTTCCGAGCAAGGCTGACCGCATCCGGTTTCACGGCGGCGAGCGACGCGTCGCCTGGTGCCATATGCGGGTGACGCGGATCGGCGCCCGATCGATCGTCGGCGCGTTCCGGCTGCTCGACGAAGACGGGGCAACGATCGCCGAGATCGAGGGGATGCGCTTTCGCCGCGTCGAGCTCGCCAGCACTAGCGAGATTCCAGCGTATCACTGGCGCTATCAGCTGCTTGCCGCCGCGGATCAGATGGCGGATGCCCGCGATATTCCGAGCCCGCAGAACCTCTCGGCGGCACTCGCCGGTGATGCCGACGAAGATCGCGGCACGGTGCGCGCAGCGCTTGACCGAGTCGCCGCATCCTACGCTCGAGCGGCGCTTGCCGATCTCGCCGACGCCGAGGGCGTTTACATCCCTGCCCCCGCGAAGAGCAACGGCGCCGGCCCGTCGGTCCAGACCAGGATCGTCGCCAGATTGCTCGCCTTGGCCGAGCAAGCGGGGCTGGCCACCCGAGCCGGCGCGGCTTGGCGCTTTATTGAAATCGACCCGACCCCGATCGAATTGTGGCGCGAAGCACTGGCGCGCTTCCCCGCGCATCTGCCAAGCCTGCAATTGATCGCGCGCTGCGGCGAAAGCCTGACGGCCATCCTGCATCCCGACGGCGCCTCCCATGACGACGATGGCGCCGGTCATGACGACGAGGCTCTTGAGACGCTTTACGACGCCGATCCGCTGTTTCATGGTCCGGTCGAAGCCATGGCAGCAATGCTGCGACGCGCGTCGCAGGCCCTGCCGGAGACCAGGTTGCTGCGCGTCCTCGAGGTCGCCGGCGGCAACGGAGGACTCACCGGCGCCCTGCTGGCGGCATTGCCGGCCGCCCGAACCGACTATGTCTTTACCGATCCCGACGAAGGCGCGGTCGCCCGCGCCGCGGCCCGCTTTACCGGTTTCAACTCATTATCCTGCGCCGTTCTCGATCTGGAACGCAGCCCCGCGGAGCAAGGAGTGGCGCCTGCCAGCCACGATATCGTCATAGCCGGTCCCGCGCTCGTCACGGCCGCGGAGCCCGGCCGCGATCTCACCGCAATCGCGGCGCTGCTGAAACCGGGCGGACTACTGATGCTGCCGGCCCCGCAAACCGGCGGCTTCCTCGATCTGGTGGCCGCTGCGGTTCCTGGGTTCTTGACCGCGACCGAAACCGATTGGCCTGGCGCGTTGCGTGATGCCGGGTTGGAAGAGGTGATCTCGGTCGGCGGGGCTAACTCGATGAGCGCGGTCATCGTCGCGCGCAAATCTCTGGCGCCTGTAGTGACGCCGGCTGAACCGATCGAAGCGCAGAGCTGGGTGGTTTTTACCGGCGCACAGATCGATCCGGCGGTTTTGACCGGACGGCTCGAAGCGCCGGGCCAGCGACTCGTGGTGGTGGAGGAATCAAGCCAGTTCAAGCGCCTGGGATTGAACCACTTTTCCCTCCCGCAAGGCGACCGCGACTGCTATGCCAGACTACTGCAACTTCTCGCCGCGGACGGCGCGGACAAGCTTCATCTCGTCTACCTGCGGGGGTTGGCCGAGACCGAGCCGTCCGACCCGCTCGCCCCGTCGGGCAGCTACGATCTGCTGACGTTAGTGCAAGGGATCGTCGCCGCCGGCATCGGCTCAACCACAAGGCTTACGATAGCGACAGCCGGCGCGATGACGTCGGCAAACCCGGAGAAGGGCGTCAGCCGGCCCTGGCAGGCGGCGCTCTGGGGCATCGGTCGCACGGTCATGAACGAGCGGGCCGATATCGGTTGCCGGCTGATCGACCTCGATCCCGATGCACCGGCCGAGGCCGCCATGGAAGGGCTCTGCGGCGAGCTTCTGCGCCCGGACGCGGAGAACGAGATTTGGCTGCGCGGTGGCGGGCGCTATGCCCCGCGCCTGGCGCGCGGACTGGTCGAGCCCGCCAGCGATAAGGCCGACGCCGAAGCCGGGTTCACCCTCGCGTTCGGGCAGGGTGATACGTCGGACCGCGCGATCCTCACCCCGATCACGATTCCGCGCCCCGGCGCCGGCGAAGTGAGCGTGCGAGTTCACGCCGCCGGGGTCAATTTCCGCGACGTGTTGCAACGCATCGGCCTCCTGCCCGAAGAAGCGTTCGAGGACGGCTTTGCCGGCCCGACCATGGGTCTCGAGTTCTCCGGCGAGGTCATCGCGGTCGGTGAGAATGTCGATCGCCTGCGCCCCGGCGACGAGGTGTTCGGCTTCGGCCGCAGCGCGTTCTCGTCGCATCTCGTCGCGCCGTCATTCTGCTTGTTCCGCAAGCCGACATCGATGAGCTTCGCCGAGGCGGCGACGCTGCCGGTCGCGGCGGTCACGGTCTACTACTCGCTCCACCATCTGGCGCGGCTGTCCAAGGGTGAGCGCATCCTGATCCACGGCGCCGCCGGTGGCGTTGGGCTCGCCGCGGTGCAATACGCCCAATCGGTCGGCGCCGAGATATTCGCCTCCGCCGGTACACCGGAAAAACGCGCCCTGTTGCGCCGGCTCGGCGTGCAACACACCGTCGATTCACGCACGCTGGCCTTTGCCGACGACATCCGCGCGATCACCGGCGGCGAGGGCATCGACGTCGTGCTGAACTCGCTCGCCGGCGAAGCCATTCACAAGGGCATCTCGATCCTGCGGCCCTATGGCCGCTTCGTTGAGCTTGGCAAGCGCGACTTCTACGCCAACAGCAAGCTCGGCCTGTCTCCCTTCCGCCACAACATCCAGTTCTTCGGCGTCGACGTCGATACGCTGCTGGTCGACCGGCCGGTGCTCGCCCGCGAGCTGTTCAAGGAGCTTGCGCCGCTGATCGACGGCGGGGTGTTCTCGCCGCTCCCGCACCGCGTCTATCCGATTGCGCGCGCCGGCGAGGCGTTCCGCTCGATGCAGCAGTCGCGGCATATTGGCAAGATCGTCATCGCGACGCGCGGGGACGGCCAAGTGCCGGTCGCGGTCGCGTCCCGAACGACGCTGCAGCTATCACCCGACGCGACCTATCTGGTAACTGGGGGGCGCGGCGGGTTCGGCCTCGCGACCGCCGAATGGCTCGCCAACCGAGGCGCGCGTCACCTTGCCTTGGTCGGGCGCAGCCAGACCACCGCGGCCGATGCCGCCGCCACGCTCGACCGCTTGCGCAAGGATGGCATCGAAGCCCGCGAATTCTCCGCCGATGTCACCGGCGAAACCCAACTCGCTAAGGTACTAGGCCAGATTCGCCGCGACATGCCGCCGCTGCGTGGCGTCATCCACGCCGCGGCGGTGATCCAGGATGTTGCCCTGGTCAATACGACCGAAACGCTGTTCCATGATGTTCTGCGGCCGAAGATGGCCGGCGCGTGGAATTTGCATCGACTGACCCTCGATGAGAAACTCGACTTCTTTATCCTCTACTCATCCGCGATTACCCTGTTCGGCAACGAGGGGCAGGCGAATTACGCGGCGGCGAACATGTACTTGGAGGCGCTAGCGGCGCATCGGCGCGGCCTCGGCTTGCCGGGCTTGGCGGTGGCATGGGGCGCAATTGCCGATGTCGGTCACATGGCCCGTCATGCGGCGCTGACCGAGCGCGTGAAGGAGCGGCTCGGGGTCAGGCTGCTTGCTCCGGCACGCGCGCTCGACCGCATGGCCGATGCGCTCGGCACCGGCGCCGACTGCGTCGCGCTTGCCGAGGTGAGCTGGTCGCGGCTCGCCGCGCTGCCGGCGATCGCCAAAGCCCCGAAATACGCCGGAATGCGCGATCTGATGAATGAAGAGATGGGCGAGGCAAGCGGCGCCAATGCCGAAGAAATACGGACCCATCTGGCCGGCCTTCCGCGCGAGGAAGCCATCTCGGCCGTTCACCAGCTGCTGATCAAGCACATCGCCGGCGTCGTGGGCACAGCGCCGGCGAAAATCCCCGTTGACCAGCCGCTGACCGATCTTGGTATGGATTCGCTGATGCTGGTCGAGCTGCAAATCGGGCTCGACAAGCAGTTCGGTATCGCCATACCGACGCTGGAGCTGATGGATCTGGCGACCGTCGAGAAACTCGGACGGCGGATCGTCGACAAGATCGCCGGCGAGCCGGCAATTGTTGCGCCGGCGGAAGCCTCTGCCGGCGATCTGAATCCGATTGCGATTGAGCCGGAACCAGCGTTTGAGTTGACGCTCGGGCGCATTTTGGAGCAAGAACTTGATCGAGCGAAGGAGCGCCCGCTTTGAGCCTAGTCGAAATCGCCCCGAAGCATATCGCCTCCGACAAGAAGCGCGAGCTGGCCAACCGTCTGCTGCGCCAGCGCGCCAACCACGGGCCGCTGGGGTCGCACGCTGCGGATACTGACGCCATTCCCGAAGCGTTTTATCGGCTCGACCAGCACCCCGCTTACCTCGAGCTGCTCGCGCGGATGCAGGAACTCGACCCGCCGGAGATCGGCGGCGTGCCGTATTTCCGCTCACACCAGGGGCTCGCCCGCGACACGACGCGCATCGCCGATCGCGAGTGCATCAGTTTCTCGAACTACAACTATCTCGGCCTGTCGGGTCACCCGGCGCTGAAAGCCGCGGTCGCCGCGGCGCTCGACCGCTACGGCACGTCGGTCTCGGCCAGCCGCCTGGTCGGCGGCGAACGGCCGCTTCACGTCGAGCTCGAGAATACGATCGCAGAGGCTCTCGACACCGAAGCGTGCCTTGCCTTTGTCAGCGGCTACGGCACCAACGTCACGACGATCGCGCATCTGTTCGGACCGAACGACCTGATCCTGCACGATGCGCTGGCACATAACAGCATTCAGACCGGCGCGCTGCTGTCAGGCGCACGGCGCATCGCATTCCGCCACAACGACTGGCAGCGGGTGGACGATCTGCTGCGCCGCTATCGCCGCGACTTCGAGCGGGTCGTCGTAGTGCTCGAAGGCATCTACAGCATGGATGGGGATTTCCCCGACCTGCCGCGTTTTGTCGAGCTGCGCGAGCGCCACAAGATCATCCTCATGGTCGACGAAGCGCATTCCTTTGGCGTGATGGGCAAAGGCGGCCACGGGCTGCGCGAGCATTTCGGCCTCAAGGGCAGCGACGTCGACATCTGGATGGGCACGCTCAGCAAGTCATTGGCGAGCTGCGGCGGCTATATCGCTGGTTCGCGTGCGCTGATCCTCAACCTGAAATTCAACGCGCCCGGCTTCGTCTTCAGCGTGGGGCTACCACCGGCCAACACCGCGGCGGCACTCGCTGCCCTTCAGGTCATGGCGGCGGAGCCCGAGCGCGTGGCGGAGCTCCATCAGCGCGGCGCACTGTTCCTCCAACTGGCGAACGAGCGCGGGCTGCCAACCGGTCAGAGCATGGGCATTTCGATCGTGCCGCTGATCGTCGGCGACACCAGGCGCTGCGTCGCGCTGACCAACGCCCTGTTTGCCCGCGGCATCGATGTGCAGCCGATCCTTTACCCCGGGGTCAAGGAGCGTGCGGTGCGGCTGCGGTTCTTCATCAGCCGCACTCATAGCGAAGAGCAAATTCGGCGGGCGGTCGACATCATCGATGAGGAATGGCGCCGCATTTCCGGCGCGGACGTCTGAGCGGGGCAGGGCTTGGCCGATATCGTCCTGATCAGCCCGCGGTTTGAGCCTTCCTTCTGGGGCATCGACTATGCGATGCCGTTTCTCGACGCCAAAGCGGTGCTGCCGGTCATGGCGTTGCCATTGCTGGCGGCGCTGACCCCGCCAGAGCACAGCGTCACGGTAATCGACGAAAATGTCGATGAGATCGACTGGGAGCGCTGCCAGCGGGCCGACATCGTTGGGGTTACCGGCATGGTCGTGCAGCGCCGGCGGATCCGCGAGATCCTCACCGAGCTGAAGCGGCGCGGCGTTTTTACCGTCCTCGGCGGCGCTTGGATCACGGTGCGGCCTGAGGAATTCGCTGGCCTCCCCGACGTCATCTTCATCGGCGAAGCGGAGGAAACCTGGCCGCAGTTTCTCGCCGAATGGAGTGAAGGCCGGCACCAGACCTGCTACGAGCAGGCCGACAAAACCAATCTGACGACGGTGCCGGCGCCTCGGCTCGATCTGTTGCCGATGCGCCAATATCTCTCGGCCAGCATGCAGATCTCCCGCGGTTGCCCTTTCACCTGTGAATTTTGCGACATCATCGTTGTGTTCGGGCGCAGGCCGCGGCTCAAGATGAGCGCACAGGTCATCGCCGAGCTCGAAAACATCGTTGCTTCCGGCAAGAAGGAAGCCTTCGTCGTCGACGACAATCTGATCGGCAACAAGAAGGCAATCAAACCGATCCTGCGCGACATCATCGCCTGGCAGAGGGCTAACGGCTATCCATTGAACCTGTCGACCGAAGCCTCGATCGATCTCGCCGAAGATGACGAGATGATCGAGCTGATGGTCGAGGCCAATTTCGAGAACGTCTTCGTCGGCATCGAATCGCCAAATGAAGACGCGCTGCGCGAAACCAAGAAAATTCAGAACCTCACCGATCGCAACGGCACCGTGATGGAGAAGGTGCATCACATCCAGCAGTTGGGGCTTGAGGTCTGGTGCGGCATGATCGTCGGCTTCGACACCGATGATCAGGGCGTGTTCGAGTTGCAGCGCCAGTTCATCCAAGAGTCGCGGATCGGCTTGGCGATAATCAGCATTCTTTTCGCTATTCCGAAGACGCCCCTCTACGCTCGATTGAGTAAGGAGGGTCGGCTCGCCGAGCTCGCTGAGAACGTGGACGGGTGGGTTACCACCAACGTCGTCCCGCAGCGGATGAGCCGGCGCGAATTGTGCGAGGGGTATATAGACCTGATGCGCGACGTTTACGCGCCCGAAGCCTATTTCGGCCGGCTCGACGCGCTCTATCTCGATGCCGGGTTGGTGCCCAATGCCGGGCGCCGGAAGTACCTGCGCCACCATCCTTGGCGTTGGCTCAAAGCGCGGGCCAGGGCGGCCGTGGAGACCATCCACGTCTTCTTGCATCTGATGTGGCTTGTGCCCGAGGTTGAGTTGCGCCGCGAATATCGCCGGCGCTTGTGGAATGTCCTGAAGCGGCGCCCCTCCCTAACCGTACTGCGGGCGTATTGCGTCAAATGCGCGCTCCATTTTCACTATGTTCGCCTGATCGCGCGCATGCGTACCGAGCGCGAAGAGGTCGGTCCGGAAATTGACGAGTTGCCGCTGATTGTTCCGGTCGCAGCCGAGTAGCCGGCCGCTTAAAGGTTTTTGCCGTAGATGCGATAGAGCTTGGCGAAGCGCGCGCCGATCGCCAGGCAGCCGTCGAGTGAGGCCTTGTTGTCCTCGAGTATCCACGACATCTCGACCAGTTCGACGTCGCGCTCCTGGCCGACCTTCAGCAGCGTGCCGAGCATCAGGGTGACAAGCGCCATGCTCACGGCCGAGCCGCGATAACGCCGCCGCACCCCCGCCAGGATAATCCGCGCGGCCTTTGGCCGGCGGAAGCGCAATCGCCACAGCAGGCGCGCCCACCCGAACGGGAACAGCCGGCCGTTCAGGTCGACAAGCAGCTCATTAAGATTGGGCAGGGCCACCAACATCGCCGCCGTCTCGCCGTCAGCGAGACCGAAGATCACCCCCTGCGGCGGCAATATTGGCGCGAGCTGCTCGATCAGCGCCGTTCCTTCGCGCTCGCCGATCGGCAGGAAACCCCAATTCTCGGTCCAGGCGTCGTTGTAGATCTCGAGCGCGAGGCGAACTTCCTCGGCGAACCGCTTGGGATCGAGAAAGCGCTGGCCGATTCGGCCGTCGGCACGCAATTGCGCGGTCACCCGTTCGACCTGCTCGAGATGCTCGGTCAACAGCTCGTCAACGCCGACGCGCAGCGCGTGTAGATCCTTGGCCTTGGCGTAGCCCGCCTCCTCGAGGCGCTCGCCGTAATAAGGCGGGGCGTACGGCATGCCGACCATCGACGGTGAGTCGAACCCCGAGACCAGCACCCCGACCTCATCGTTCATCGACAGATTGTAGGGGCCGACGACACGGCGCATGCCGCGCTCGCGCAGCCAGGATTCGGCGGTTTCGAGGAGCGCAGCAAAAACGGCGGGGTCGTCAACCGCCTCGAGCATGCCAAAATTGCCGGTCTCGTCGTGGTGGGTCTCGAGATGCAGGCGGTTGATCTGGGCGCTGATGCGGCCGACCGGCTTGCCGCCGCGCCAGGCGAGCCAGAACTCGGCCTGGCCGTGATCGAAGAACGGGTTGCGGCGGCGATCCAGCAGCATCTGGATGTCCCGACGCAGCGGTGGGATCCAGTTCGGGTTGCCACGATGCAACCGGTAGGGGAGGTCGATAAAGCGCCGGCGGTCGCCGGAACCGCGCAGCGCGGTGACCTCGATCGCGGAGCCTTGATCCGATCGGCGCGCTGTCGGTGCGGGCGCACTGGGAGCCGCCGAAGCCGGCGGCTTCGCCTGTAATCCAGCGCTCGAATCCGCCGTCATTCGACGCAATCAAGGTCAGGCCGGCAGCGCCGACAACACGAAACGGTCATATCCGGGATGGACCGTAGCGGAAATTCCACACTAAAAGAAGGCGAGCATCTAAGGGGCCTCCTTGAAAGCGGCACTACCCACCACGAAAGAAGCCGATGCCGATGGCGTCGGACGCGCGGCGTCCGCGGCCGAAAGCGAAGCGCTGCCGATCCCGCAGCTGCGGCAGGCACTCGACGACCTCTTCACCCCGAGTCCGGTCCGCTATTGGCTCGATTTCCTCGCCTCGGCGCTGTGCTTCTACGGCGGCTTCGCGCTTGTCGTCTTGGCACCACTGGCGCTTCCTTTGAAGCTCGCGGCCTTCGCCGTATCGGCCTTGGGTCTCTATCGCGCAGCGTTGTTCATCCACGAGCTGGCGCACTTTCCGCCGGGGCGGATGCGCGCTTTCCGCATCGCGTGGAACTTCTGTTGCGGCTTCCCGATACTTATGCCCGATTTCCTCTACGAGTCGCATGTCGACCACCATCGGCGCACCGCGTATGGAACGGCCGATGATGGAGAGTATCTGCCGTGGGGCAGGCCCGGCAGCCGCCCGGCGATCTTGATGTTCGTGGCGTCGAGCCTACTCGCCCTGCCGACCGGCGTGGTGCGTTTCGGGGTTCTCGGGCCGCTGTCCTGGCCCAGCCCCAATCTGCGCCGCTGGGTGGCGGTCCACGCCTCCTCGCTCGCCGTCGACATCAACTACCGCCGCATGCTGCCGACACTGGCGCAGGATCGCCGCTGGCGCAGGCGCGAAGCCATGGTGTTCATCTATCTCTGCGCGGTGCTTGCCGGGCTACTGACGGGCCTGGTCCCCACTGGCTGGGTGCTGCTGCTGTACCTGACCGCTAGCACGTCGCTGCTCCTCAACAGCTTGCGCACACTGGCGGCGCATCGCTACCGCTCAGCCGGAACGCCGCTGACGGTGACGGAACAACTGCTCGACTCGCTCAATTACCCTCGCCAAGCCTGGCTGAACGAGCTCTGGGCTCCGGTCGGGTTGCGCTTCCACGCGGTGCACCACCTGTTTCCAGGCATCCCCTACCACAACCTCGCAGCGGCGCATGCCCGGCTCTTGCGCCTACTACCGTCCGACTCACTGTACAGCCGGACCGAAGGGCGCAGCCTTGTCAGCAGCCTGCGCGAGTTGTGGCGGGCCGCGCGCGCCGATCATCCCGCAGCGGCAGCGCTCGCCGGCGACCGCCGAGCTGGGCTGGCCGAATAGCGGATGGCGGCGCGACCCGCCTCCTCGCCCTGATGGATGACCGGCTGAATATCATCCTGTCGCCGCATTTCGACGACGCGGTGTTTTCGCTGGGTGGCCTGATCGGGACGGCGCCCGAGCGCGCGATCATCGTCACCGTCTTTACCGGGACACCCGCAGACGGCATCGTCGGGCGCTGGGATCGGCGGTCTGGCTTCAAGAGCGCGGCAGAGGCGATGCGTGCTCGGGCGCTGGAAAACGCGGCTGCCCTCGCGGTGTTCAAGGTTGCGCCACGCGCGATCGTCAATCTCGATTTCCTCGATCGCCAGTACCGCCCGGACAAGGCTCCGGCCGCCGGCCTGCAAGCGGCGATCGCCAAAACCGTCCGCCAGTTCGGTGACCGTCACAGCGGGCCGGTGAATGTGTTCGCCCCGGCCTCGGCGTGGCATCCCGACCACCGGCTGGTGGCCGATGCCGTCATCGAGCTATGGGAAGCCCGCGAGCTGCCCGACGCGGATGTGTTTCTCTATCAAGATCAGCCCTACGCCTATCTCGAGCTGCGTCGACGGACCCTCGCGCCGCTGCGGTTTGCCAAGTTTGCCATGGCACAAAATCTCAGAGGTGTCGCCGCGCAACCGCACTGGCTCGAGTTTGATGAGGTGACGGCAATCAAAAAGCAAACAGCGGCGCGACGATACAAATCACAATTCCCGATCGTGCGGCCGCTACTTCTGAAGATGATCGACGATTTCTCCCGCTATCAGGCGCGCGCGGCCGGCTTGTCCTCACGCTATGCCGAGATCGCCTACCGCCTGGCCGCGCCGCCTCACTCGTAAGGGACGATATCGACCTCGGCGCGGCGCAACAGGCGGTCCGCCAGCGCCGCCGGGAGGACACGCAGCAAACTCATGCCGAAATAGAGGGGCAACGGGAAGGCGATCTGACGGCGCCCGTGCGCCAGCCCGCGCTGAATGATGTGCGCCGCCCGTGCGGTCGACATCATCAGCGGCTTTGGCCCGATGACCGCATTGGCCATTCGCGTCTCGACGAACCCGGGCAGCACCACCGAAACCTCGATCCCTTCGGGCTGGAGCCAGCTGCGCAGCGCCTCGCCATAAGCCTTGAGCGCCGCCTTGCTCGCGCAATAGCCAGGCGACTGCGGTAACCCGCGGAGCCCGGCGAGCGACGCGATCAGCGCGATCTGCCCGCGGCCGCGCGCCCGCATCGCGGCAAGCACCGGGTGAACCGTGTTGCAAACACCCAAAAAATTCACCTGCATCACCCGCTCGACCTCGTCGAGCGTCTCGCCGCGCCCGGCGCGGAACGGTCCGCCCTGGATGCCGGCATTGGCGATCGCGAGGTCGAGCTGGGCGGCGCGCTCCGCGGCTTCGATCCAGGCAGCGACCGCACCAGAATCGGTGACATCGACGATGGTTTCCGCCACCGTCGCGCCGCGCTGACGGCAGCGCTCCGCCACCGCCGACAGACGTGCGACGTCGCGCCCGCTCAGCGCCAAATGCTTCCCGGGCGCCGCATAGGCCTCAGCGAGCGCTGCGCCGATGCCGTCGCTCGCGCCGGTGATCAGGATGGAGCCAGGGGATCGCACCAGCTAGATGTAGCGCTTTCGCCCGCGATCACCTAGCGACGGCTACCGGCGCTGGGGCCTGGTCCACTTGGCGGCGTTTTCTGTGTCTTCGTCGGCTGCTTTGAACCGGCTATTGAGACGAGCGCGGCGTAGTCGCCGCCCACCCGCGCCTAGGTCAGGCTCGGATCGACTCTGGCGCGTGAAATCAGCATCTGGGTTGGCCATCAACCGTGCGGGAAGGTCGATGACCAGTCGAAATCCCTTCGGATGTAAGCCAAAGCTTAGCTCGGCGACTTCACGATGGCTGGAAAGGATGGCCGATTTTTCTGGAATTTGGTGCACAGGATTTGGCCTGAAGAAAGCAAGCAGCCCACCAGGATCAAGCCAACGCCAAAGGCGCTGAAAAGATCGGGCGCTCGTGAAAGACGACTACCGCGCCCAGAACGCCGATCACGAGCCGAAGCAACGTGTAGGGACCGAGCATCGAGGCACTGGCATGTTTGAGCGCTACGATGCCGAGAAACATCCCAATCGGCCCCAAGAGGAATATCGCTGGCAACCATACGAGCGTCTCGGGCGCGGGTAACTCGAACATCGCCAATGCCGGCAGGCTGGCAATGGCGGGGACCAAATTTGTGTAAAACATTGTCGTGAGTTCTGAGTCTTCGCGCTGCATATACCGATTGAGAACGAAACCGAGGCCATTCAGGCTGGTTCCGAACAGCGCGACCAGATAGGCGCTACACTACGTCCTTTATGTTACGCTATCCGCGAATCATGAAGGGGCTAGTTTTTCGTGCCGTATCGCGCGATAGCATCCTCTCGTGCGGGTAGTTCATTTTGGGAAAATCGCACGTTATGAGCGACACGGCGGCAGCGCCGCCCGGAACACGTGGGTGCCCACATATCAATGCTGCTTCCTCGGTGAGGACAATCAAGCCGTGAGAACTGAGGTTCTTAGCGCCCGCGATGAACTCGGCGCGCGCCGAGAAGCCATGAACCTTATGATGAGGGTCGGACGCTTCTCTGGCTACGAGCTGTCGGCTGAAGGCCGGATAATTGCGGCATACAGGACGATCAAAGAAAGTACGAGCGCCCGGTAGAGCGTCACTACCGGATATGCAGGATGGGTAAAGTTTAAATCACAATCCGCTCTACCTCATCGAGGCTCACCTCGTCACTGCGGCGGTCAGACAGCTGCGTCGTGCGCGTCGAGGCGTGGTTCGCCATCGCAGCGGCCTTTTCAAGCACGCCGCCGTTCTTGAGATAGGCGGTGATGCCGGTCGCCCAGAAACTGTGGTTGCCAAGCTTGCCTTTTATCTCGGCTGACGGAGCATGGGCATACAGGGCGGGCAAATCAGGAATGGCCGGAAACCACCCGACCTGGCGGTTCATCCCCGCCGCCCTGGCATCGCCCGACGGCCATTTGCAAAGAGGGCGAGTGGCGGGCCTTGAAGGCCCGCCACTCGCCCAGGCGTTAACGGGTCAGGCAGTAGCCTTGACCTCGATCTTCTTCTGCGGCTTCTGCGCTTCCGGCGTCTTGGGCAGCGTGATCGTCAGCACTCCCTTTGAGAGACCGGCTGTGATCTTGTCGCGGTTGACGCTGGGGGGCAGCGCGAGCGACCGCTGGAATGAGCCGTAGGCGCGCTCGGACATGTAGTGGTTCTTATCCTTCTCGTCCTTCTCGTAGTGCTTCTCGCCCTTGAGCGTGAGCATGTCGCCCGACAGCGTGACGTCGATATTTTTTTCCTCCAGACCCGGCACCTCGGCCGTGATCTTGTACGCCTTGTCGTCTTCGGTCATGTCGACGGCGGGTGTGGAAAAGCCGAAGAAGCCTTGATCGTGCAACGCCGGGTCGGTCTTGAACATTTGCCGCCATGACGGCAGGTGAAAGCCGCCGGCAAACCGATCGAACACCCGGTCCATCTCGTGGCGGAACGAGTGCCAAACGTCTGGCGTCGGCGCGGGGGTCGGAGCCGGGGCTGCTTTCTTCACTTCGACTGGGGTCTGAGCCATCGTTATCTCCATTCCAAAAGGGATGCGTACCGATTTTCCTAAATGACCTTGCCCGACACGGCCTTGATCCAGCTCAACCGGCCAACGTAATTTTAGCGAGGACGCAGTTGCTCTCCCCGATCGAAGCGCCGCTTCCGCGACGTTCGAGACGGTACAATCGGCCGATGTCAAACGAGCAGCTAATGGCCGTTCACATGGGCATGTTCGAGGTCAAGGGTCAGGTTTAGGGGTTCATGGGCAGTTCTCCGGTGGTTGGTTCGGATCCAAGGTCTGAGCCCGTTTCCATGACCCGATGGCGTAACTGCACCAGATCAAGCTCACATACGGTCGCCGCGTGTTGCGGCTGCACCAACATCCCGCATCCGGCGGGTGGGGCTCAGGAGGCCGGGACCATTCTATCGGTCGGCTGTTGAGGCCAGCAGTCACTTCGGTTCGGCCACCTGGATCCGGCAGGACTGATCAGGTCCTTGCGGATGGGGTCAGAACCTCGTCGGCGCCGCCTTCATCACGGCCCCCTCGATGATGACGCCAGCGGTGGTGTACCGCCACAGGGCGACAAGGAGCTTGCGCGCCAGGGCGACGATGGTCGTCTTGCGCATCCGCCCGCCAAGGCGTCGGACCCGCTCGTGGAACCACAGGCTGAGCGCCGAGGTCGGCTGGTTCTGCAGCCAGAGCCAGGCCAGCTCGACCATTGTTGTCCGCAGCCGCGGGTTGCCCGCCTTGGACACGCCCTGCTCGTGATCGATCGAGCCGCTCTGCCATGGCGTCGGCGCCAGACCGGCGTAGGCGGCCACCTGCCTGCGGTTGTCGAACTGGCGGAACAGGCCCTCCGACCAGAGGACGGCGGCGGTCTCGGGGCCGATGAAATTTCGCGTCGTCTGAGGGATTGTCAGACCGGATTAGATACCCCGTCTTGTGCGCATCAGTACGAGCGTTGAGGTTCACCACGGGCAGCGCTGAACCTACCAGGAGCCACGGCCTGGCGGCCGCGCGTGCTTTTTAACCGTACTGTACGGGGATGCCGGTGCTTCGGCTGACCCTATGCCAGTTCGCCCCCGTGTCGAGCGCACTGCGCAGCGCTTTGCGCTGTGCGCGGCTGAATGGCGCCCGACCAAGACGCTTACCGTTGGCGCGAGCCCGCCCAAGACCAACGGCGGCGCTAGGCGCGTCGAGATCAGCCAGAGTTAGAGGGTGCCGCCAAGGAACCCGACCGCCACGGCAACAAAAATGAAGGCGGCGACGCTAGCGGCTGTCGCCATCGCCATTATTGGGTTCATTGCGGCGCGGACCGGCGCGGTATTCGAGGCAGTCGATGATGAGCGCATCGCTCCAGCCCCTTGAATGTTCTGTAATTGTTCCACATCTATAGGGAGCGCCCGGCGCGCGCAATTCCCTGCTGAAATGCCATGACCTTGCCCTCGGAAGGTTCCGGAGGTGCGGTTCTTGCCGGGCGCAAAACCGGAACGAGACCACACTGACAATGATGATTGAAAACAAGGGGGACGCCCTCACCCATTTTCTCGCCGAGGCGAAGCGGTTTCCGATGCTCACCCCCGAGCGGGAACAGGAGCTCGCCCAGGCGTGGCGGAACCACGGCAACGAGGCAGCGCTGCGAGAGCTCGTCGGTAGCCATCTGCGCCTGGTGATCAAGATCGCACGAGGCTTCGCGGGCTATGGCTTGCCACTCGCCGACCTGGCTTCGGAAGGGAATGTCGGGCTGATGCAGGCCGCACAGAAGTTCGACCCCGACCGCGGCTTCCGCTTCGCGACTTACGCGATGTGGTGGATCCGCGCGGCAATTCAGGAATACATCCTGCATTCGAGCTCGATCGTGAAGATGGGCACCACGTCGGCACAGAAGAAGCTTTTCTTCAATCTGCGCCAGATGAAGAGCCGACTAGACCAGCACGAGTGGGGCGATCTGTCGCCTGAGACAGTCGAGACGATCGCCATCGCGCTGGATGTGCCGGGGAATGACGTCGTCGAGATGAATCGGCGAATGAGCGGCGCCGACGTGTCGCTGAACGTGAGGACAGCGGAAGATAGCGAAACCGAGTGGCTCGATCGGCTGGTCGACGAAAGCCCCACACAGGATCTGGTGCTTGCCGAGGCCGAGGAACGGGCGCAGCGGCAAAAGCTACTCGGCGGGGCGCTAGCGGAGCTCAACGAGCGCGAACGCGAGATCGTCCTCGAGCGTCGTCTGCGAGATGAGCCATTGACGCTGGAAGAACTGAGTCAGCGCTTTCGCGTCTCGCGCGAGCGGGTTCGGCAGCTCGAAGTGCGCGCTGTCGAGAAGCTGGCCATAGCAATGGGCGGCGCCACCAAGACGTTCGGGCCGCGGTCTAATTGCGCGGCGGCCTAGGGCCGAGCGCATCGTAATCGCGGGCGGTCCTGACCAAGCCCATATCTCGACAAGTCTAGTAGAGCGACCGAACCTGACGTTGCGAATGAGCGTGCGCCGGTTCACACGCCGGACCAATGCATTCTCGAAGAAGGTCGAGAACCTGCATGCAGCCGTGGCACTGCACTTCGAGCACTATAACTTCGTGAACTTCGTGCGGCTACATTGGAGCTTGGACGTCACGCCAGCAATGGAAGCCGAGATGGGCAACCTATGGTTGTTCGACGAATTGGTAGAGAGGACATAACGATGAAACTTTCAGGGCCATATCGCGGAATTAAGTATTCCGTCTCTGATACGGGTGACGGAACATGGGAGTGGAAACTCTATCCTCCGATCACGCACGGGGTGGTAAGCAATATCGTGTCGGGAATAGTACGCGGCACAGAGGACGACGCGATAGCGGCGGCAGAAAGGGCGATCGACGATCGACTTGCCCGGACTTCAAATTAGGACACTACCCGGACCTGGCGCGGCTGGTCAAAGATAACGCTGTAATATTTGGCGAAAAGCGGGGCCAAGCTCTGGAGACTTGAGCCCTAGCGCGATATTTGCTTCGAGAAGACCCAGCTTGTCGCCGTAATCGAAACGTCGCCCGGCAGTGCGTAGCGCGTGAAGTGGTTGACCGTCAGCGATCAGCATGGCAAGGCCGTCGGTCAGTTGGATTTCATTGCCGGTGCCTGGTCTGATACGGTCAAGATGCCCGAAGATTTCCGGTTGAATGATGTAGCGACCGACAATCGTCAAATTCGACGGCGCGTCGGCCGGGTCGGGCTTTTCGACCACGCCCTTGGCTCGCGCCAGCGTTCCGTCATCCTCGACGATGTCGAGCACGCCATAGCGGCGCGTGTGCTCGCGCGGCACCTCGACCACGGCAACGACATTGCCGCCAATCCGCGCATAGACATCGACCATTTGCTTCAGGCAGGGCGGGTCGCACACCATCAGATCGTCGACGAGGACGACGGCAAAGGGCTCGTCGCCGACTAGGTGCCGCGCGCACCACACCGCATGGCCGAGCCCCAGCGGGCGCTGCTGCCGCGTGTAAGCGATCTGGCCGGCAGCGGGGAGCCACGAGCCGAGTTCAGCCAGAACCTCGCTCTTGCCGCGCTCGCGTAAGGTCGCCTCGAGTTCGTAGGCGACGTCAAAATGGTCCTCGATCGCGCTTTTGGCCCGGCCGGTGACGAAAATAAACTGCTCGATCCCCGCCGACTTCGCCTCCTCGACGGCATATTGGATCAGCGGCTTGTCGACGACGGTCAGCATCTCCTTGGGGATCGCCTTGGTCGCCGGCAGGATGCGAGTGCCGAGTCCGGCGACCGGGAATACTGCCTTGCGCACGGGTTGGTTCATGGTGCTCCTAGATCGCGCCGCTGCGGGTCGCGCGCCAAGTCCACGCAATCCTCAATGGCGGCTGACCAGCCACGACGAAGGCGCACCGGGTTTTGCCGTGTTCCCCGCCCGGCGACAGTATCGCTGACGTATGGAGCTTGCCGATGGCCTAATCGGACGGGAAACTTCACCGGCTTTCCTCGGCACGGGGCTGATGGCCGCGATTTTGCGTCTCTTTGAGATCTCCAGGAAACAAAGTTTGAGCGCGACTGACGCCATGGGCGGCCGAAGCGCCGGATCCGGCCGCGTAAAGAGCAGATAAGCCTCCGAATTAACCGAGCACCGCGTGTATCCTGTGGGTCGTACCGTCGTCGCGGAGGGGCACTCGGATAGGTCCCTCGGATAAAGGTTGGCCATCCAACTCCACATGGGTGATCCCACGGCAGACCCCGTGGGGATTCTCGACCACGATTTCATAGTGCGTGGAGCCGTAGCGAAACACGACTTCGAAGTGAGGCCAGTGCTTGGGAATGCAGGGCGCGAGGAGCAAGAACGCTCCTTGGAGACGAAGGCCAAGAATAGATTCGAGTCCGGCTCTATAGACCCACCCGGCCGAGCCGGTGTACCAGGTCCATCCGCCGCGTCCGACATGCGGCGTCTCTGAATAGACATCGGCGGCGATGACGTAAGGCTCCACCTTGTACCGCTGGACGCTCGCCCGCGTGCTGGAGTGGTTGACGGGATTGATAAGCGAGAATAGGTCAGCAGCCTTATCTCCATCACCAAGGGTTGCGAAGGCAATCACCGACCAGGCGGCGGCATGGGTATATTGGCCACCATTTTCCCGGATGCCGGGCGGATAGCCCTTGATGTAACCTGGATCAAGCGGTGTGTGGTCGAAGGGCGGAGTAAAGAGCAGAGCCAGCCCGGCCTCACGACGGATGAGCTGATTTTCCACGGCCTCCATCGCGCGCGCAGCGCGGGCGGGATCGGCTGCCCCGGAGATCACGCTCCAGGACTGGGCGATGGAATCGATCCGGCATTCTTCGCTCGCGGCAGAGCCGAATGGCGTCCCGTCGTCAAAAAACCCACGCCGGTACCAGTTACCATCCCACCCGTCGCGCTCAAGGGAAGTTTGCAGCGCCATGGCGTGAGTTCGCCACGTCGCGGCGCGGGCTTGCTCATTGCGCGCCGTTGCCAAAGGCGCAAAGGCCGACAGCGTCGCGTGCAGGAACCAACCGAGCCAGACGCTTTCGCCCTTACCGAGTTCGCCAACCCGATTCAAGCCGTCGTTCCAATCGCCCGTGCCTATCAAGGGCAAACCGTGCTCGCCGACACCAAGACTTTGATCGAGCGCGCGTGCGCAGTGCTCGAAGAGAGACGCGGTCTCGTCTGCGATCGCCGGCTGGAAGTAGGAGTCGTCCTCGCCGGGGCGCAGCGTCTGGCCTTCGAGAAAGCGCACAGGCTCGTCCAAAACCGCGATGTCTCCCGTCGTCTCGACATAGTGTGCGACGGCGTAAGCCAACCATATCCGGTCGTCCGAAATCCGCGTCCGGACACCTTGGCCGAGTGGCGGCAACCACCAATGTTGAACATCGCCTTCGACGAATTGCCGAGCGGCGGTGCGCAAGAGATGTTCGCGCGTCAGCGCCGGTCTCGACGTCGTGAGTGCCATCCCGTCCTGGAGCTGGTCGCGGAAGCCATAGGCGCCGCTTGCCTGATAAAACGCCGACCGCGCCCATATGCGGCAAACCAGCGTTTGGTATAGCAGCCAGCGATTGAGCATGATGTCCATCGAGCGGTCGGGTGTGGTCACCTGCACGGCGTTGAGCACATCGTCCCAGTGCCGCACGACATCGCGATAGACCGCGTCCAGATCGGCCGCGCGGTAGCTCAAAACCAAGGCCTGTGCGTCTGCCGCGGTGGCGGCTTCGCCTAGCAGGAAAACGATCTCGACCGTTTCGTCCGGCCCCAGTCGCAACGGGGCCCGGAGAACACCGCAGGGATCGAGCCCCCCACCCACCTGCTTGGAAAGCGGAGGCGCTGCTGTCGCAAGCGCCGCCGGGTTGTTGAGCGTGCCGTTTCGCCCAAGGAACTCGCGCCGGTCGCCGGTCCAGCTCGTCTGGCGACCGGCTAGGTCGGCAAAGGCTACCCGCGAGCTGAACGCCGCGTTCCAAGGATTGCGCGCAAGAAGGGCGCCCGTATTGGGCTCCATCTCGGTCACGATGAACGGCGCTGATGCGCTCCGCGATGGACCCAGCACCCACTCCACATAGGCCGTGACCGAAAGCCGCCGCGCCCGCCCGGATGTGTTGCGGATTGTGAGGCGCGAGATCTTGATCGGATCATCGAGGGGGACGTATTGAACGAGATCGAGTTCGACTCCATGAGCGGCGTGCTCGAACCGGCTGTATCCCTGGCCGTGCCGAGCGATATAGGGGGTTGCCTCATCCCGGATCGGCGAGGCCGTGGGTCCCCACAACTCGCCGGTATCTTCGTCACGCACAAAGATGACCTCGCCCGGCCGATCGGTCACTGGGTCGTTTGACCAGGGGGTCAACTGGTTTTCCCTACTATTGACCGACCACGTGTAGCCGCCACCCTCGACCGCGACCTGAAAGCCGAACGAGGCGTTTGAGATGACATTGATCCACGGTGCCGGCGTCGACTGCGCTGCGCCAAGGATCGTCACATATTCCCGTCCATTTTCAGCAAACCCACCGAGCCCGTTGAAGAACTCGAGTTCCAGCTTTCCGGGAAGGGATGGCTGTACCCCGGTGGGCTGTAGGCGTCTTGATGGCGCTGGCGCGGCAGTGTTCACTTCCCGGAAGCGGTCGAGCTGGTCCGAGAGATTTCCGTCAGGCGCCACTAGCACGACCCGAGCAACCGCTGGGAGAAGACCACGCGTCTCTTGTGACAGGAGATCGGTGCGCAGGACGAATACGGAGCCGCGTGCCCCGTCCAGATAAGATTGGCTCGTCCGCACCGTTGTCTCCAGGGCGCTTTGGAGGTCCTGAACATAGGAGGATGCCCGCTCATTCAGGATCACGAGATCGACGGCGAGTTGCTTCATCCGCCAGTATTCATGGGCGCGCAACAACTGGTTGACGATGGCGATATCCTCGATGTCGGAGATCCGCACCAGAACGATAGGAATGTCGCCAGAAATGCCCTGGGACCAGAGCCCCGCTGGGCCTCCTCCTCCCCGACGAATGACTTCGGACGATGGACGCGTTGACCGATCGGCGTAAAGCACGTGGCCCGCGAGGCGTTGGAACACGCTCGCCTCCTCAGCATCAACCCCGAGATGCCTCAGCTGCACCTGCGCCTGGGTCCACGCCAATGTGGCGGCACGCTCGAATGCATTGGCGTCGTGATGTTTGTCGACTAGGTCCAGGACATCGGCGCGAGAGGATGCGACGACGGTCCAGAAGGCGATGCGTACCGTCGCGCCTGGTTGGATCCGTACACGGCGTCGAAGCACAAAAACGGGATCTAAGACGGTTCCAACGGTATTGGAGAGCGGCCGGCCATCCATCACTGCGATCGGCGCCCGAGCATCGCGCCCACGGCCGAGGAAGCGGGCTCTATCGGTCTCGATCTCTGTCTCGCCAACGGCCTCGCCTTCGACGATGGCGAGATGCGCCGCCCAGATCTCCGGTTCGGCTGGCGACCTGCGGCGCCGCGTCGCTAAGATGGCGCCGACCTTGGCGTCATATTCGGTCTGCACGAAAAGTTTCGAGAAGGTCGGGTGCGCTGCGTCGGCTGCGGGCGGAGCCAGCGCGAGCTCGGCATAGGAGGTGATTTCGATGTCCCGCACCCGGTTGCCCGCATTCGATACCGAAAGGCGGCGAACTTCGGCGTCGTCTTCCGGAGAAACCACGATTTCAAGCACCGTCGTGATTGTGCCATCGCGCCGCCTGAACTCGGCTCTATCCTCGCTGAACCTGACATCGTAGCCGGCCGGTTCGACGCCGCTCGGCTGGTAACCCGCGGACCAGACGTCGCCGCTGCGGGCATCGCGTAGAAAGATGTAGGCGCCCCAGTCGTCACGGGTGGTGTCTTCGCGCCAGCGCGTGATTGCCAGATCACGCCATCGACTGTAACCGGAGCCGGCACCCGTGAGCATCACCGCATACCGGCCGTTGGAGAACAACTGGGCCTCCGGTTTCGCGGTGTGCGGGGACCGCAGGCGGCGCACCGTTGGAAGTTCTTCCAGGCCGCGGACTGCGGCACGCGCCTCGACTTCCTCCGCCCTGGGAGGAGCGGCCGCGATATAGCGTGGTGCCGGCTCCTGCAACAGGAGTTCCGTCGCCTGAACAATTGGCTCGGCGTGAAACCGGGTGCGCATCTCTGCTCCCAGGAGAGCGTTGGCGATGGCGACCACGGTCATGCCCTGATGGTGTGCCATAAAGGCGCGAACGACCACGTAGTCCTTGCCTTCGGGAAGACGCGAGCGCGTGTAGTCCAACGCTTCGTAAAAGCCGTAGCGACCGCTCGCGCCCGCCACTGCGAGCCGAGCGAAATTGCGTATCGAAGCCGCCGGTTCGACCATCGCCGCGAGAGCCGTTGCATAGGGTGCCACGACCGCGTTTTCGCTGAGGCCTCGTTTCAGCCCCAGCCCCGGCACACCAAAATTCGAGTACTGGTAGGTGAACTCCAGATCGCGGACATTGTAAGCGGATTCTGAGATCCCCCACGGTAAGCCAAGCGTGGCGCCATAGGTAATCTGCCGGCGGACGATGAGATGGTTCGTCTGCTCGATCAGGCTGCCGCCCGGCGCGCGCATCACCAAAGATGGCATCAGATACTCGAACATTGATCCCGACCAGGAGATCAGCGCTGCGCCGTGCTCGATCGAGGCGATGGGTCGCCCGAGCCGGAACCAGTGCCGGGATGGGATGTCACCCTTGGCGATCGCCACAAAGCTCGCGAGACGTGCTTCGGAGGCGAGCAGGTCGTAACAGCTCGGGTCGAGCTTGCCCTCCGGAACGAGATAACCAATTGAAAGGAGCTTTCGATCTGGGTCCAGGAGGAAACCGAACTCCATCGCTTCGGCCATCGATCGCGCCGTCGACTCCAGCGCCGCAAGGCGCTGGTTCAGCGTCTGGGCGATTGTGGCGGTCTGGGTCACGTCACGCCGGTGACTGTCGATTGATCTCAGTATCGCCTTCGCCCAGAACAGCATTTCAACACCGACTTCATCCCCGCGTTCGGCGGTCAGTGCTTGAGCAATATCGACTACAGTCGCGGCCTGTTGCGCGAGGTCGATCAGCCGTGCAGGAAGTTCTTCTGGCAGCGAATGATCTCTGCCGAGCGTCGCGCCCAGGGCATCGAGGGCACGATCAAGCTCCTGTGCTGTGACAAACTGCGTTCGACGATCGTCGGGAAGTGTCTGAATGACGTCGCGTGCCAGGCTTAACGCATCGTTGATTCCGGCAAATAGCCGGAACGGCGCAATCGGGCGGCCCACCCACTCCCGGCAGGCATTTGCGAGAGCGATTAGATGTCCAGCGAGATTACCGCTGTCGACTGAGGAGACGTATCGCGGATCCAGTGGACGAAGATCTCCCGTGTCATACCAATTGTAAAAATGGCCACGGAAGCGCTGCAGGTTGCTCATCGTTGCGAGCGTTGCTTCCAAGCGCTCGATTGTCTCAGTTGTTCCTGCCCAGCCCAGGTCGCGGGCGCTGACTGCGGAGAGAAGATAGAGGCCGAGATTGGTTGGTGAAGTCCGGTGGGCGAGTACGGGCGTTGGGTCTTCCTGGAAATTGTCTGGCGGCAGCATGTGGTCCGCCGCCGTGACAAAGGTCTCGAAGTAGCGCCACGTTCGGCGGGCGACCAGCCTCAAGGCGCGCGCGTCGGCATCCGAGATCGATAACCTGCCCGCCACGAGCGGCGATAGACTTGTCCATCGAGCGACAGCCGGTGACGCGATCCATAGCACCACGAACGGCGCCGCCACCGGCCAACCGGCGCCGCCGGCGCACCAGACGACGATCGCGGCAACGATGCCGACGACGACACCACCGGCCATCAGGCGGTAAGAGCCGAGGAGGCCGAGCGTTAGGCTGAACTTTGCGTGCGCAGCCGTGACCCATTCGAGCAGACGCCGTCGGCTCACAAACAGACGATACAATGTCCTGCCGATCGCATCGGTCATCGACCATGCTTGATGTGCCAGGAACGTCACCGCCAATGCGGTCTGCGACAAAGCGAGCCAAAGATCCGCGCCGAAGGTGCGGAGGTAGCTCAGAGCCATGACCCGGCCACGCCTTGGTACGATCGCGGCGAGCACGGGAAGCAAGGCCGGCACTGCGATCGTCGACAGGATGAAACAGGTCCAGACGGCGGCGGAATGGAAGGACAGGGTCCAGCCGACCAGCAAGGCCGTGACGCTTGCCGGCGCAGATAGCGTCCGCCGCAGATTGTCGAGCATCTTCCAGCGGCCGATCAGCGGAAGCGTGCTCGTGCCCCGATTAGCGACAGACGTGTCGCCACGACCGAAAATCCAGGGCAGCAATTGCCAGTCGCCGCGGGCCCAGCGGTGTTGGCGCGCCGCGGCAACGTCATATCGTGATGGAAATTCTTCGACCACCTCGATATCGGAAGCCAAGGCGGCGCGGGCGAATGTCCCCTCGAAAAGATCATGACTGAGAAGCGTGCTATCCGGTACGCGTCCGGCAAGTGCAGCTTCGAACGCATCCACCTCGTAGATGCCCTTGCCGGTATAGGAGCCTTCGCCAAAAAGATCCTGGTACACATCGGACGCGGCAGACGCGTAGGGATCGATACCGCTCATGCTGGAGGAGATGCGCTGGAACAGCGAGCCTTCGCGACCGGTCGGTAGAGAGGGCGTGACGCGTGGCTGCAGCACCGCGTATCCTTCGACGACACGTCCAGCAATGGCGTCGAACCGCGGGTGGTTGAGCGGATGCGCCATCTTACCGACAAGCCTTCGGACGGTTTCCCGGGGGAGGCGTGTGTCACTATCGAGCGTGATGACATAACGAACGCCGGGCGGCGGGACGACGGGCTGTCCCCCGATCGGCACGAATGTCGTATCGCCCACGCCTCGCAGCAGCCGGTTCAATTCGTGGAGCTTGCCGCGTTTGCGCTCCCACCCAATCCACTGTTTTTGCCCCTCGTTCCAGACCCGCCGACGATGGAGCAGGAGAAAACGGTCGCCCCCGGGTGCCGGTCCATAGCGCCTATTCAGACGGCCGATACCCTCGGCGGCGGCATCGAGAAGGGTGTCATCTCCCTCGGCGTGCTCGGTGGAGGCATCCGCCCAATCCGAGAGAAGCGCGAAATAAAGGTCGCCTTCCCCGCTCGCAAGCTTATGGACCTCCAGACGTTCGATTTGCTCTGCGAGTGCGGCCTGCGTCGTGAGCAGGGTCGGGACGACGACCATCGTCCGCAGGTTAACCGTCACGCCGTCGCGGAGTTCCACGCTCGGCAAAATCGTCGCACCGAACCCGCTCGTCACGACTCGGTTCACGATTGCGATCGCCATATCCATTGCCGGGATCAGTCCGAGAAGCGTCAGGACACCTAGCGCCCAGCCGCCGTTCGGCGACTCGCCCAGCGCGATCATCGGGAATAGCAAGACGATCGCTGTGACCATGAGGACGCCGCCGACATAGCCGCCAATGCCGATCTTCGTGCGGCAACGAACAAGCCAATCCCGCATCGGCGCCCGAAATCTGACCGTTTCCTCAAAGGTGGGACGCCCGCCGGCGATCAGATGATAACCGGGATCACGCTCGCGACTGTCGATCCCACCGCCCGCTCGACACGTCTGGCGCGTCGGATCAGCAGCGGCAATAAGGGCTGCTCGCGCAATTTCCAGTTCCGTCAGTTTCGAGCCGCGTGCCAGCTCCTCGATCGCCGTGCGGTAGAGATTGCGCGTCGGAAAATCCATGCTTGTGAAATCGGTGCCGGACTGCAGCACGTCGTCGACGAGACTGATGCTCTCGACCAACTCCGTCCAATTCACGTCCGAAACTAGGCGCATGCTGGTGATGATGTTTCGGGTCGTTACGTTTGTCGCAGCCTGCCGTTGATGCTGGACACGCACGATCTCGTCAGGGGTCGTTCCCTGCGCCGCCAGGCGCTCTCCCAGCCACATCAGAGCCGGCACAACATCCGGATCCTGATCGCGCAGCCGTTTGATGAGTTGGACCGCGAAGGCCTCCGGCAAAGGGGCGTGCTCGTGCCTTTGCAGAGCCCGGGCGGCTGGCTCGGCCGCGTGCCCGTTCACGCCCAGAAGGCGGTCGGCCAAGGTATCTGCTTCTTGGTGCGCTACTCGGTCGCTTACGATCAGCTTAGCCGCCCGTCGAAGATTCTCGACGAGCACGATTCGTAGCGTGATCGCGACCGCCCACAACTCTCCGATCGTTAACGATTGGACGCGCTGGTAGGCGCGCACGAACCGACACAGCATGTCGGGGTCGAAATGACTGTCGGTATGGGCAACGAAGGCCCACGCGACGCCGAACACCCGCGGATACCCAGAGAAGGGTCCATCGGCCAACTTCGGCAGCTGCCGATAATAGCCTGGGGGCAGATCGTCACGAATTTCGCGGATCTGCTCTTCGACGAGGTGGTAATTGTCGAGCAGCCACTCGCCAGCCGGAGTCACGGCGTGCCTCACGCCGGCGGCGCCGCCGATGGTGCGGTACGCTTTTAGAAGAACCGCCTCGTTGTCCTTCAGCCGGAGCGCGAGGGACCGGCGTCGCATCGGCCTCGCGGTAATTTGTTGGGCGGTCGCGAGGCTCTCGGCATGCTCCTCCAGACGCTCGATACTGAAAAGCTCCTCGCGGATGGAGTCTTCAGTATCCCAAGGCGACCCGGCTAAATGGCGTCCGAAGGCGCGAAAGATCGAGGAGATCAAGTTGGCCTTTCTTCCGCGGCTGCGCGAATTTTGAGCCGCGTACCTCGCTTGTGTGCGGGCGAGATGCCGGAATTGTGGTGCGGCCCCACGCTCCGTTTACCTTTCGTGGAATCGATTTCAGCTAAGAGGCGAGGGACTTGGTCACGAACCGTCGGGGGGCACGACAATGGACACTGAACTACCATTGCCGACACCTTTGGCCCTGTGTGCACTAACCGCCAGGAACGCCTTGATGACCAGAAATCTTCCTGATCGAAATCCGGAAATATATCGGCTCGAGCCGGCGTTCTTCGCCGTGATGGATCGCTTTGACGTAGCCAGGCTCCCACCACATCGCGGTCTTCGCCAAGAGGTCGTGCGCGACCAATCGTGGCCCGCGGAATTCTGGCTTGTCGGGGAGCTCTTGATATCGACCGAAAATCACGACTGTTTGCCATTGTTGGCGGCTGACAATTTCGTCAACTTCGACGCAGACCAGCGGGTTGGCTCGCATCCATTCGATCTTTTGTCCAATCGTGGCGAAGCTATAGATGAATTCCTGATGGTGCGCGAACGACATAGGGGTGACATAGGGCTGCAAACCCTGGGCGCATCCCAGACGGCCGATATGCGTGCGCCTCAACAGATCGACACTCATCTCGCGGGTCATGTCTTGGATCAGCATATCGGCTCCGATGGTTGCCAGACGGGCACACGCCAATTCCTTCTGGGCCATTAAATATGCTGATGGTCTTCGGTTGTCGGTGCGTTGATTCAGATCAACTCGAGCCCCGATGTCGACAGTTCGCTCGTCCACAAATCCAATCGCCGTATCAGCCGCGGACACGCTCCAAAGCGACGACGAAACTAGTGGATCGGCGCTGACGAATGATTCCAGACGTCTCGCGGATATGAGAGTCCGGCTCTATGAGGAAAGGCGTTGAAGTCCGGCTTGGTCCGGGCGACCGGGAACGGCTGGAAGCCGTGATGGGATCGGGGAACAGCTAGCAGAAGCATGTTTGGCGGGCCCGGATCGTGCTGCTGAGCGCCGACGGGGTCGGCACGATGGCGATCCAGCGGCAGACCGGCAACGTCAAGCCGAACATCCGGCGTTGGCAGGCGCGCTTCATGGCCGAAGGCGGCCGGGGTCAGCCATCGCGGCGTGCAGCGGATCTGGGCGGCGCATGGCCTCAAGCCGCATCGGGTGCGCACTTTAAAGCTGTCACGACCCGAAGTTTGCGGCCAAGGATCAGGATGTCGTCGGCCTCTATGTCGATCACCCGAACACGCGCTGGTTCATCGGTCGATGAGAAGTCGCAAATCCAGGCACTTGATCGCACCCAGCCGGGCCTGCCGATGAAACGGGGTCGCTGCGGGACCAGATGACCCACAATTACAAGCGCCACGGCACGACGACATTGTTCGACGCGCTCGACGCGTTACAGGGCCGGGTCCTCGGCCAGTGCATGGCACGCCACCGGCATCGGGAGTTCACCCGCTCAACGAGATCAACCGAGAGACCCCGGCCGGGTGGGAGTTGCACCCGATCGTCGACAGCTATCCGACGCACAGGCATCCCAAGTTGCGGGCCTGGCTCGAACGGATCCGAGGTTCCACTTCACCCCGACCTCGGCCTCCTGGCTCAATGCCGTCGAAGGCTTCTTCGCCAAGCTGTCCCGGCAGCGGCTCAGCTCGGCGTCTTCAAGGGTATCGTCGATCCCCAGGCCGCCATCAATCGCTACCAACGATAAGCCCAAGCCCTTCACCTGGACCGCCGATCCCGACGCCATCATCGAAAGGGTGCGGCGGGTCGTGCGAACGCGACGAAGCGCAATGGTCTCCCCGGTTGTGAAGGGCTGTCAGCGTGGTTGGCTGTGGTACAAAAACCTCGACGAAAAGTTAATTATCGCGTTAAAGTAGGCTCTCCTCCCGCCCCCAGCGAGGAGACCGCGTAATGAAATCAGTGGTAGAAGAACTTCGCGCTGAAGCGCGCTATTTGGTTGAAACAGCGAACAACTCTTCTGAAGCTCAATTAAAAAAAGAGTTATCCGAGCGCGCCGAAGCAATTGCAAACTCCATGGAAGACCCTGAGATCATTGAAATGAATATTAGGCGCTATCAAAGCATGCTAGCTGGCGGGCTCACCGATGAGACTCACAGAAAAGCCGTCGATGAGATGCTCGCTGACGCCCAAACACTGCTGTCTGACCTTCACGCAGGCACCTACCCCCAACACCGGCTTCGGAGGTAACCATGCCCACATATGAATGCTGCTTCCTCGGTGAGGGCAATCAACCCCTGAGAACTCAAATTCTTGGCGCCCACGATGAACTCGAAGCGCGCCGAGAAGCTATGAACCTTATGATGAGGGTCGGACGCTTCTCTGGTTACGAACTGCGGGCTGAAGGCCGATTAATCGCGGAATACAGGCCGGTCAAAGAAAGTAGTGCGAGCGGTCGATAGAGCGACACTGCCTAGTATGCAGGGTTGATAAACGCTGTCCGGAGTTGCCGCCAGTCTGAGTGCGCTCTGACGTCACGCCATGCTGAGGATACGTGAAATCGCCTGCCTCACTTCGGCAAGCGTCTCGCCGAGATCGGCGCGCAAAGCCCCTGTCGCGTCCGCATGGCGGGCAATCTGGTTGAGGTTGATCCCGATGCGATTCAGCTCGTTCATTGCTTCACGCCAGACCAGCGCAGACTGCAAGCGGTAGCTAAGCACGGCCACGCGGATGAGCGCCGACAGGGTGACACCGGCGGCGGCCGCCTTCTCGCCGAGCAGCTCGCGCTCGCCGGCGGTCAACCGGATGCGAAATGCTGCCGATGCGCGGTCGTCGGGAGATTTCTGCGGGCGGGCCATGGATGTAGGGATGGCTTTGCGTCGGTGAGGCTCGCAGACCGCTTTCGGTGTGATTGCGAATCCCTGATAAGGCGCACTTTGGATGAAAAGGGTTACCTTTTCGGTAAGCAGGGCGCGTGTGGATAACGCAGCACTAGCAGCGCTCGAGCACCGACCGCGGCGTACGATCGGCTGAATGTGTTCGATTCTAGAAAGTTGAACTGAGCATGAGCTGCGGATTTCGAGCCGTCCGCACGCATACCACGATGGGTACGGAATACTGGGCTGCAGCTGCTTAGGCTTCAGCGATACGAACTTTTCGAGTGGGAGTTGTCGGCGCTTTGCACGCTCGCAGTGCTATAAATGCGCCCCAAACGTCGTCAGCTCACCGAGCCGCGGGTCGAGGGGCGCCATAAGCCGCGCGGCAAATTCCCAGCGCGGATAGAAGATCGCCCCAGAAAGGTGATCGACGCGCAGACCAGCCGCCTCGATTAGGCGGCGAAGGTCCCCGGCGGTCCTGAAGCGGGCTGCTTTCCACATCGTTGCGCCCCGCCATCCCCGAATACGCCACGAGATTGCCCAAAGGCTCCATTTGCCGAGATCGCCGATCACCAGCTGGCCGCCGGGCTTGAGGACCCGCGCGATTTCGTACATCGCGACCTCTGGATCCGACACAAACGTGATCGACCCCCGATGAAGTGGTCCACCCTGAGCTATGGTTTTTGCTCTCGAGGAGGACTGCGATGCCGAGGAAGATCTATAAGCCGGAAGAGATTGTCGCCAAGCTGCGGCGGGTTGATGTTTTGA
>Ga0209517_10000780_pt1 | contig 52556 bp, 45 predicted proteins | sample PeaSoiMetSII2010_FD_187695 | JGI IMG/M metagenome (GOLD analysis project Ga0209517, IMG submission 187695) | Peat soil microbial communities from Weissenstadt, Germany - SII-2010 (SPAdes) (version 2) | ecosystem: Environmental > Terrestrial > Soil > Wetlands > Peat | place: Germany...
AGTGAAACCAGGCCGGAATCCAACGGGCGGGGTGGCAATGATCAACGTCAAGAGGCCGGCTCAGATGCCAACTCTGGGCTCAATCAGTGCATAATTTGGGTGTAATGGAGTATCTGGAGGGACGCTCCCTTGATGGCATGATCGTTTGGGCCGAAACCGCCGATGAAATCCTGGAAGCGGTGGCCAGATTTTGTAAACGAACTTCTGACTCAGGACACTAACAGGGCTTCGCCCCAGCCCAACGACGCGTGTTTCAGGGGCTTTACTGCACTGCAAGAACTTGACTCATTGACACCAGATTTTCTACTTCAAGATTTCTAATCATCGCCGGAATCAGGTTTCGGTGAGCGTATAATCTGAGGCCGGAGGTGCTACTATGAATCGTCGTGAAGCCATGTCCAGCTTCTTGACCGCCCTGTCGATTGGGGACACCGCGCTGGCCGCGGTCGCGACAGCCGACGGCGAGCATGCTTTGCGTATCGCGAAACCGCGGGCGACGTCGGGCGATCCGGTGGAGCCGAACTGGTCCGAGCGCTTGACCCTGACGGTCGGCCCTGAAAGAGCTGACCTTGTGGGCACTAACGAAAAGGTGATTCAGGCGGCCGTCGATTGGGTGGCGCGGTTCGGGGGCGGAACAGTGAAGGTTCTGCCGGGCGTCTACCGATTCCGTAACGCCGTTTACCTGCAGAACCAGGTGCGAATTCTCGGCAGCGGGCTTGACTCTGTGATCTTCAAGGAACCGTCGGCGGCTGCCACGCTTGCCGATGATTCCGACTGGTTTGACCAGGAGATTACGTTTGCAGACGCCCGCGGCTTTCAGATTGGCGACGGGATCTGCATCCGTGTGAAGGACCCGGATAAGGGCGAGCTCAAGGTGATCAAACGGACACTGGTCGCCCGCGACGGCAACCGGTTCAAGCTCGACCGAGCATTGCGGGAGGACGTGTTTTTGCAGGGCGAGCCAAAACTGGAAACCCTGTTTCCCCTGTTCAGTGGCGAGAACATCGCGCACGTCACCATCGAGAATATTGCGTTGGACGGCAACAAAGCCAACAACCAAAACCTGGATGGCAATTACGCTGGCTGTATCTGGATGCAGGACTGCAACTGGATCACCATGCGCAAGGTCACGGCGCGCAACTATAACGGCGATGGCATCAGTTGGCAGATCTGCCATGACGTGCTTGTGGAAGACTGCTACAGCCACGACCACTCCGGTCTGGGTCTCCATCCCGGCTCCGGCTCCCAGCGTACGATCATCCGCAGGAACCGGATGGTGGGCAACGAGCAAGGCCTCTTCTTCTGCTGGGGAGTGAGATGGGGCTTGGCCGAGAGCAACTATATCGAAGGTAGCAGGCTCTACGGCGTTTCGATCGGGCACCACGATACTGACAACGTGATCCGCGACAACGAAATCCGGGCGAGCGGGGAGGTAGGCATTCTATTCCGAAAAGAGCCGGGCCCCTCATTCCAAGGCAACCGGAACTGCCTTGAGAAGAACCGCATTTTCGGGCTTGCCCAGGAGCAGGGCATCGGAGTTGATATTCAGGGTCAAACGAAGGCCATCACAATCCGCGAGAACGAGATCCGCGAAACACAGGCGGCGGGTAAGCGTGTGGGGATTCGCATTGGACCAGAGGCGGAGGAGATTACGCTGGCCGACAACCGGATCGAAGGCTTTTCGCAAGCCGTAATGGACCTGCGCAGGAAGTCGTAGCGCGAGATTGGTCGTGCGGCGGGCTGGCGAGAACAACATGCCAGATCGGCGAGAATTTCTAAAAATCGGAATGTCGGCGCTCCTGTGCGATGGCGGCGCGAAGTCCCGGCTCGAACCTCTACCTGCCCTGGGTGATGCGCAGGTTCCCATTGTAATCGGCCCACGGGCTTCACCGGTGGAAAGGTTGGCGGCCAGGGAATTATCCGAGCATCTCCAATGGCTCTATCCCTCGAATCGCTTTCCTATCGTTTACACCCGGGCGAACTCAAAGGCCCGGATCTTGTTGGGGACTTTGCTATCACTACCCGAGATAGGAGAGCATCTCTCGAAAAACCTGGTTGTCCGCCCTGGAAGTTATGCCATTTCCGCGCACGAAGCTGGCAGCCATTGGGAAGGGATAGTGGCAGGATGCGATGAGCGGGCGACGCTCAGCGCAGTTTACGCGCTCCTCGAAAAGTTGGGTTACGGGTTTTATCTTTCCTACAATGCGAGACCGCGACCTTCTCACGATCCCATACGATTCGAGAATTGGCGGCTGAGCGATTACCCCATCGTAGCTGAGAGACTGGCTTTTACGTGGCACAATTTCTTGAGCAGTTGTTCGACGTGGGATCTTGCGGATTGGGAGGATTGGATCGCCCAGGTGTCGCGGATGAGATTTTCCGCGATCATGGTACACGCCTACGGCAACAATCCCATGTTTACTTTTGCGCACAACGGAGAAAGCAAACCGGTTGGCTACCTTGCCACTTCCGCCCGGGGCCGCGACTGGGGAACCGAGCATGTCAATGACGTGCGCAGGATCATCGGGGGAGACAAGATTTTCACCGGGCCGGTGTTTGGCGCGAAAGCCGCATTGGCGCCGGAAGAGCAGCGAGTTCCGGCCACTGTTTCCATGATGCAACAGGTCTTTGCGCGGGCGGCGCAGCACGGCCTCAAAGTGATCTTCGCTCTCGATGTGGATACGGAATCCAGCAATCCCCAGAACGTCATCGCCACCCTGCCGGAGGATGCTGTATTTGAGAATGACGGATTCCGACTTGCCAACCCGGATGCTCCGGCGGGTTACGAGTACTACAGAAGCCAGATCAAAGCGTTGTTGAGCACGTACCCGAAAATTGACCGCCTTGCTATTTGGATTCGCGCCGGCAGAAACACGCCTTGGTGCAGCCTCAAGACCCGGAATTTTCCGCTGCCATGGCGGGCGGAGTTTCAGGAGGCGCTGAACCACAAAGCGCCGAGTCTCGAAGCCGATCCCGAGGCTCCCAGCCTGTTCGCGGTCAACAAGATTCGGGGCGCGTTCCGAAAGGCGCTGGACGAGATTGGGAGAAACGACGTTGAGCTCGCGCTGGGCAGTTGGAATTACGCATGGATCCGGGCGGCCAATGGCTTCTTCCCCTCGGAGGTCATGTTCGTGCCGCTCGATTACTACATCGGGATAGGCACCGACGAGGTGCAACGCGCCCTTCAATCTGCAAGCAAGAACCGCAAGGTGGTTCCCATCGTGTGGGCTCATCATGACGATCGCACCTTCGTGGGGCGGCCCTATACTCCCTTCTCGGGCTTTACTTGGCTGCTCTCGCAGAGCGGAAGCGCCGGCTACGGAATTATTCACTGGACCACACGGCCGCTGGATTTGTGCTTCAAAAGCCTGGCGCAGCAGGTATGGAACAACACCAGGGATGAACCCCTCGAGGTCACTTGCGGCGATATGGCTGAACGCACTTTCGGGCAGGCCGCCCACGAACTGGCAACGCACTATCTGGTTCGCTGGATCACGGAAGCTCCGATGTTCGGGCGCGAGACTACCGACCGCTTCATAGATCATCCTCTCGAAGAACCGGAACGCGTGATTACAGAGTGCCGGGGACGAATCGAAATACTGAATAGAATCGCGACGGACGCCTTGTCTCCTGCGGCTTCGGAGGTGCTGAACTATTACAAAGATTTGGAACGATTTATTATTGCCTTCTACGAGTGCCATTCGGCGTGGGAACGGTCCATGGATCTGCTCAGCAAACAGGACGTGGCTGGTTCGCGCGAGGCCCTGACGTCTGGTGATCCGAAGTTAGTGCTGGACGAGTACGCGCGGGCGGCATCCCGAGGGAAGCCGACCCGCGGAGAGATGGGCATTCTCGTCGCCATGAACTTAAAATGGCTGCCCTACATGATCTCGCAACGGCAGGCTCTGGGAATGGAGACGATTCGCCACCATTTCGAGCCGACTGAGCATGAAGCCTTGGCGCAAGGGCCAGGCAACTATACGTTCTATTTTGGTGCGGACGGCGAGCTATGGAAGGCTGAAGGTCAGAAGGAGACTCAGCACGCGACCTTCACTTTGTGTTCGCCACCACTGGCCTCGCCTGAGAATCTGAGGGAGGTCTGCCAGTCGGGACTTACAAGCAGCACAACCGTCGCTCTGCGTGTGACGACTATTGCGGACCAGCCTCTCCTGCCAGGCGTTTACAATTTGCGACTGCTCCTCTTGTGCCCGTCCAGCGAGGCGGAAGAGAATAGCATTCTAGACATGAGTCTTTCGGAGTCCGAAGGGGCAATCGATGTGCTTCAGCGCATCGACGTGGTCCGCCAAGCGGGAGGGAGGGATCGGGTGCTGCAAATCAGCCTGCCTGTGAATATCCAGGCAGGCTCTCTCTCAGTTCGATTAGAGCCCATTCAAGGCTCAATTTATCTTTGCGGCATAGAACTCGAACCTCAGAGGCGATGAGGATTGATCACAAAACGCCCTTTCTCTGCGTCTCAGCGACTCTGCTTTGAGCTGTCTGATTCTTTCGCAACTTTGGAGGCTGGCCGCCGTAGACATCCTACACAATAAATAGTAGAATGCCTACACTATGAGCAACCGAACGCCGCCACGCATCGAATTCCTGCAAGGGACGCTGGACGTCTTGATCCTCCGCACGCTGCGGCCCGGGCCGCAGCATGGCCACGCCATTGCCAAGCACATTCAGCGCACCTCGGAAGACCTTCTACAAGTCGAGACCGGTTCACTCTACCCGGCGCTGCATCGTCTGGAGGCCAGGGGCTGGGTGGCGGCTTCCTGGGAACTTTCGAACAAGGGCAAGCGCGCCCGGTTCTATCGCCTGACGCCGAGCGGCCGCAAGCAGCTTGCCACGCAGCAATCGCAGTGGCAGTCCTTCTCACGCGCCATGCGATTGATCCTGAACCCGGCGGATCAGGAGGCAAAATGAACACCTTCTTCCGAAAGTTGGCTTGGTTCGCGCAACGTCGCCGCAAGGAGGGGCAGCTCGCCGCCGAATTGCAGTTCCATCTGGAGGAAGAAGCGGAGGATCTTGAGAACGCTGGCCTCGCCGGAGACGAAGCGCGCCGGGCGGCGCGGCGGGAGTTGGGAAATGTCGGCCTCATTCAGGAAGATACCCGTGCCGCGTGGGGCTGGCCGCTCGCGGAACAATTTCTTCAAGACCTTCGCTACGCCGTGCGGACGATTTTGCGCAATCCCGGGTTCACGCTGGTGGCGACCCTGACGCTGGCACTGGGTATCGGGGCGAACACGGCGATTTTCAGCTTTCTGGACGCCCTCCTGATGCGTTCGCTACCGGTGGCCGATCCCGAGTCGCTGGTGGTCTTGAATTGGCATAGCCGGCCGCCCCAGGACGCCGACAAGCAGTGGGTCCATGTCATGCACGGGGTACAAGGTATTGCCTGGCCGGGCGGCAAAGGCGTCATGGTCAGCGGGATGTTCCCGTACGGCGCATTCGAGACGCTTCGCGAGGAGAATCCCGTCTTTTCCACGCTCTTCGGATACTTCAACGGACTGAAGCGTACCCTGGCCGTCCGTGGGCAAGCCACGAGCGCCGGCGCGGAGTACGTCACTGGCGAGTACTTTCGCGGCCTGGGGGTGTCGCCGGCCGTGGGACGTCTGATCGATTCCGAAGACGACCGGCCCGGCGCAGCGCCGGTCGCCGTAATCAGTTTTGCGACAAGCCAGAATCGCTTTGGGGGACCGTCGAATGCGATTGGACAACCGATTCTCGTCGATAACGTGCCCTTTACGGTGATCGGCGTTGCGCCGCCGGAATTCTTCGGAGTGGACCCCGCTGTGGCGCCGGATCTCTACCTTCCGTTGCACGCGAGTGTGCTCATAGACAGCCCCGGAGCGGCGCGAATGTATGGCGACGGAAACTTCTACTGGATCGAAATGATGGGCCGTCTGCGTCCCGGCGTCAGCATGGCGCAGGCGCAGGCAGTGCTGGCTCCTCGTTTCCATCAGTGGGTTGCCACCACCGCCAAGACCGACGGTGAGCGCGCCAAACTTCCCGCGCTAATACTGAATCCCGGCGCCGAGGGCCTGGGTAGCCTGCGCCGCCAGTATTCGAAACCTCTGTACGTGCTCCTGATGATGGTGGGATTGATCCTGGCGACCGCGTGCGCGAACATCGCCAATCTGCTGCTGGCAAGGGCCGCCGCGCGGCGTCGCGAAATGGCTGTCCGGCTCAGCCTGGGAGCGGGACGGTTCCGCGTCGTGCGGCAGTTGCTTACCGAGAGTGTGATGCTGGCGTCGCTGGGCGGAGCATTCGGGGTGTTGTTTGCAATCTGGGGCGTGCGATCGCTGACGCTTCTGCTCTCCCATGGGCAGGAGAACTTTACGCTGCACGCGGAATTGAACTGGAACGTGCTGGCCGTCACGGCGGGGCTCTCAGTGGTTTGCGGCCTGTTATTTGGCCTCGCTCCAGCGATTCAGTCGACGCGTCCGGACGTCATTCCCGCGCTTAAGGATGGCCGCGGGGGTGGACCGCGCCGCCGCGCGCTGCACGCTCTGGTGGTCGCCCAAATCGCGATTTCCTTTCTCATCCTGGTCGCCGCGGGTCTGTTTGTGCGGACACTCAACAACCTGCACTCCGTGCAACTGGGATACGCTCGCGAGAACATCCTTCTGTTCTCGCTGAATGCGCGCCAGGCCGGGCATCGCGACCCGGAGATCGCCACGTTTTACGCCGACCTGCGCAAGCGCTTCGAATCGATCCCCGGCGTGAGCAGCGCGACGCTTTCGCAAGCCTCGATCATCAACGCCGCCCGCGCCGGGCAGGCAATCAGGGGGCCAATGAAGATCGGTGCTGTGAACCTTGACGGCGCGCGCGTCCTGGCGGCCGGACCGCGTTTCCTCACGACGATGCAGATTCCGATCCTGGCCGGGCGTGAGATTGACGACCGCGATCAACCGGGCTCCAGGCCGGTTGCAGTTATCAGCGAGCGGCTGGCGCGGACTTACTTCGAGAACGAGAATCCAGTGGGCCGGCGCATCACGCTCCCGGACGAGAAGCGCGATCTCGAAATCGTCGGCGTGTCGGCTAACCTGCGGTACGGTGGTCTGAAAAATGAAGAGGAGAGTGCAATGACCGTGTTCGTAGCGGTCAGCCAATTTTCTCCCGACGGCGTGACCTACGCACTACACACTGCGGGCGATCCGCTGCGGTATGTCAAGAGTGTGCAGGAGATCGTGCGGGAGGCAGATTCACGCATACCGGTCACCAAGGTGATCACGCAGGCTGCGGAAATCGATGGCACGATCAGCCGCGAACTCACGTTCGCGAAACTATGCAAGGGTTTTGCGGGTCTCGCTCTCCTGATCGCGTGCGTGGGACTCTACGGGACGATGTCGTACAACATTGCGCGTCGCACGGGTGAGGTGGGAATTCGCATGGCGCTGGGGGCACAGCGGCGTACGGTTGTGTGGATGGTGCTCCGTGAAGTGTTAGTGCTCGCCGGCGGAGGGCTCGTCTTTGGTATCCCCATCGCCCTCGGCACGTCGAGGTTTGTTGCTTCGCTTCTGTACCAGGTGAAACCCAATGACTCGGGCGCGCTGGCGGCAGCCGTGGGGATTATTCTCGGCGCCGCGCTGGTGGCAGGTTATCTCCCCGCCTACCGAGCCTCGCGCATCGACCCCATGGTCGCGGTCCGGCATGAGTGACACCACGATATGACCCCATTTCGGGAGCCGTCTGCTTTATGACGCTCAGGGCGTTTGCGGTCATCCCCATATTCGCCGGACGAGGGCGTGCCTGAGTGCTGAGAGGCAGCCGCACCGGGACGCATGCGGCGGCGAACAACGATGGCGGAGAAGCGCTAATCGAGCGGCGTTGGCGGCGGCTTCTCTATGAGTACCTCCATCATCGGAGTCCCTCTTGACGGCCTGACAAGTATCCCTCTGCTACCACGAGATGTCCATCGGTCGCGGAGATAAGCGGCCGGAGATTTCGAGCGCCGTTGCCGCCCGTGAGCAGGCGGCCAAGCCCCGATTCCCTTTGCAGCAAAACTTCTGTTAGAATCCCCGTCAAGGAGAGTTTCACGGGCGCCCATGAAAACCTGTCCTACTTGCCAAAGGAGTTATCCGGACGATTTTGCTCTCTGTCCCCGCGACGGCGCTCCCCTTGCCGACCGGGCCACAGAAACCGAGGCGCAGCTTGCCGCGGGACTGACGCGGCGTTTCCGCATTGTCCGCCGCCTGGGCGCGGGGGGCATGGGCACGGTTTTTCTGGCTGAGCAGATTGGGGTAGGAAACCGCCCCGTGGCGCTTAAAGTTTTGAATCGCAGACTCCTCGATGACCCCGACTTCTTGCTGCGCTTCCAGAATGAGGCGGGTTCCACGGGGCGCATTCATCACCCGAATATCGTCACCATTTACGAGTCCGGCCAGGCGGATGACGGAACACCCTATATCGCCATGGAATATCTGGATGGCGAGACCCTGCGCGGGGCCCTCGATCGGCGGGGGGCGCTTCCCCTGCCGGAAGTTGCGGAAATCCTCCAGCAGGCAGCGAGGGGGCTGAACGCTGCGCATAAGCTGGGCATCATTCACCGGGACCTCAAGCCCGACAACATCTTCCTGACGCGGGGCGACGAAGGCGAGCTAGTCGTCAAGGTGGTGGATTTTGGCATTGCAAAACTGCGCGAGTCCGCCATGCACACGCAGACCGGCATGGTGATGGGCACACCCGCTTATATGTCGTTTGAGCAGGCTTCCGGCATGAGAAGCGACGAGCTGGATGCACGCTCCGACATCTACTCTCTGGGCGTGGCAGTGTATGAGATGCTCACCGGCCGCGCTCCATTCAATGCCGATACCCCACTCGGCTACGTTCGCAAGCACGTGATGGAGGAACCGCCACCCTTCCATGCAGTCGCCCAAGGTCTTCACGTTCATCCCCAAGTCGAAGCCGTGGTGATGAAAGCGCTGAAGAAGGAGCGGGAGGAACGATACCAGTCGGCGCTGGAATTCGCGCACGCCTTCGTGTCAGCCGTTCTTCCGGCTTCCGTGCCGGAGGTCAGTCAGCCGCTTCCGTCAACAAAGCCCGTTGTTCCCTCCGCCGTGCAGGAATTTGATGCGTCCGTGCCGCGAACCTCGACCACGCCTGCCCAGGCGGGCGTTGCCGCTCAAACCGCGCCGCCTTCCCCGCCGGAAAGAATTGTCGAAACTCCGACTGCGCCGCCGCGAGGGAGCATGCCCGTAGCTGCAGCAAGCGGCCTGGCCGCGGCGGCTACACCTCCGCAGTTCCAAACGGCGTCGAAGCCGCAAAGCAAGATGAAGTTCGTCGTCGTAGCAGCGGTTGTGCTGATTCTGATTGTTGCCGGGGTCTGGTATTTTCGGCCGCCGGCCAATCCGCAGAGTGGGAGACCGCAGGGCGGGCTTGGAGCGCCCGTGACAGGGGCCGCGCCTGCCGCCGACACAGTGAGAGAGAACCCGAAAGACGGGTTGAAGTATGTCTGGATTCCTCCTGGGGCGTTCACAATGGGCTGCTCGCCAGGGGATAGCGACTGCAACCCTAATGAGAACCCCGCCCACCAGGTGACCATCACGAGGGGTTATTGGATTGGGCAAACGGTAGTGACGGTGGGGGCGTACAGAAGGTTTACCGCGAGCACGGGCGTGCACATGCCGCCAGCACCGGGCGTCAACTCGGGCGGAGGCAATCAGGACATGCCCATCGTGAGTGTAAGCTGGGATGACGCGACGGCGTTCTGCCGTTGGGCGGGAGGGCGGCTGCCCACGGAAGCAGAGTGGGAGTACGCGGCTCGCGCGGGGAGCACCGAGGCGCAATATGCTCCCCTCGATAAAGTTGCCTGGTATTCCTTCAACAGCAGCCACAAGTTGCACGAAGTCGCCCATAAGCGGGCCAACGGATTCGGGTTGTACGACACGCTGGGGAACGTTTGGGAATGGGTGAATGACTGGTACAACCAGGACTACTACCGGCACAGCCCATCTCAGGACCCCGCAGGTCCGGCGAATGGGCGGTTCCGCGTCCTGCGTGGCGGGTCCTGGTACTTCACTCCCAGGGTCCTCCGTGTTTCAGTCCGCTACTGGGTCGTTCCAAGCCTCAGGCCCAACGATGCCGGGTTCCGTTGTGGCGGGGAAGTGTTCGCTCCTTGACCCTTTTTTCCTTTGCGCTTAAACTTAACCCCCACAACGTTTACTGTGAAGATGGTATTGGCAGTCAGAAGCCCAAATGGGATCAGGGTATACGTCTGATTGTCGTTACTTGGCGAAGTCTGTGGTCCCACGGAAGAACCGCGGACCCCAACACCGGGGGTCCGCGCTACCACACCTGTGCAGCGATGGCTTCATTTTCCTTCGCTGGCGCGGTACAACACGCAGGCGTGGGGCTGCAATCTCAGCTTGAGCGAACTCGCGGATCCCAGATCTTTGTGGTCCCAAAGGTCACGCAACTTGTAGGCCTTCCCCGACACGAGTCCAAGCTCATTCCATTCCATCGCGATGTCCTCTGCTGCTTCCGCGCGATTGAAGATGCCGAGGTAGTGTCCCTTTCCGTCCTCGGGCTTGGCGGACCAGATCACCGCGCCATTGGTGGTAATCAAAGGCCGGTTTGCGATCGAGTGTTGGTCCACGGCAATCACCTCCGGATTCGTCAGAAGTGATGTCGTCCACGCGTCGTTGCGCGTCAGGTCGCAGCCGAGCATGAGCGGAGAACGGATAATGGACCAGAATGCCAGCAGGGTACGCTGTTCATCGTGAGTGAAGCGCGTGGGGCGCGCTGAACCCAGCCCCGGTAGCGGCCCCAAATATCCGATGGGGAGCATGTCGGCATCCGGCCAGTGGCCCGGTCCAGCGTAGGGCGCCCATCCGACAGCTGTCGCGAACTGTCCATGCAAAGTCTGAACCCACGGCTCCTCTTTCCCGGGCGTCCAGTAATCCCAGAAGTCATCCGAGATGCGCCACATCTGCGCGTACCGGCGCACATCATCTGCAACCCCGAGGGAGGTTGGCCCCGGCGACAGACTCAGCACGATCGGCCGGCGCGCCTTCTTGAGCGCGGAGCTGAGCATGTGAATTTCACCTGCGTCGTACGGACGGCTCGAGATGCAGTCCACTTTGATGAAGTCCAGGCCCCAGTTCGAATAGAGCTGCGCGAGCGAGTCGTAAAAGGCCTGCCCGGCCGGATTCGACTTCACCCCGTAAGTGTCGGGGTTCCACGAGCATGTGTCCGACTTATCCGCAGCCTCGGCCGCATGGTATGCCGAACCGGCAATGGGCAGGTTCCTGGCCACCGCTTCGCGCGGAATGCCTCGAATGATGTGAATGCCGAACTTCAGACCGAGTGAGTGCACGTAGTCTGCAACGGGTTTGAAGCCTGCGCCGTCCGCCGTGGTGGGGAAGCGGTTAGGCGCCGGGATAAAGCGGCCCTGGCTGTCCAAGGTAAATTTCCATGCAGGCTTACCGCCGCTTTCCGGGTTCTGCAAGTACCAGCCTTCGTCGACCACCGCATATTGCCAGCCGAACTGCTTCAGGTGCTTCGCCATCCAGTCGGCGTTGGCCTTGTAGTCTGCTTCATTGATCGTCAGGCCGTACGAGTCCCAACTGTTCCAGCCCATGGGCGGAGTGGCCGCGAGCTGCGGCCCTTGTTGCGCTCGAAGCGGCAGAAGGCCTGCCCCAATTAGGAGAATCGATAACATGGCTCGCATCAGAAGTCTCCTTTCATCCCGGCTCAAGAAGTTGCAAGTGATCCGCGCTGCTAATTGCGTGTTTAAGTTATACCCACCGATGCAGTTTGTTCAACAGTTTTGTTCGATGGTGCGCAGGATTCGCAGTGCAAGGAGTCTCTGATGGTGTCCAAATCTCGCTCGCTGACGGAAACCGTGTCCGGGCTGCGCTTCTACTCTGTCCAACGCCCCGAGCGCAGTGACGCGGCCCATCTTCGATAGCTTTCGGCCTCCGCGCGCAGTTGTGATGCGAGAGGTTCCTCCGCCTTCGCCGCGCGCTGTTCGCAGTCCGAAGCCTTCTTTTCAAGCTCCGAGATCGTGGCTTTGGGCGAGACGAAGTGGGGGCTGGTGTGGGCTGTGCTCACGTCCCGCGGCAATGACAAGTCCCTGCGCAATTTGCTCATGACGCTCCTCGAATTGGTGTCGAGCCTGGAAACACCAAAACCCGACCCATGGTCCCCGACTCCTGAAACCTGGCACCTGAAACCTGCCTCACCCCTTCCCTTTAAACAGAAAGACAATTTCGATGATCAGAATAATCACCACCAGAAGTTCGAGGACAAACGCCCTGCCTTGGTGGAATTGGTCGACCATAAAGCGGTAAAGGTTCTCCGCCGTATCCAGCTTCTGCTTGACAAGGTTCTTGTAGTCCTCGACGCCGACCTTACCGGCTGCCATGCGGTAGAGCCGCGCGGAGAACATATCGCTCAGGAATTTGATGGCATTGTCCGCCCGCTCGGTGAGTTCCGTGACGTCCAGGAGCAAGGTATGAAGGCGCGCCGAAGCTCGCGCCAGCCGCCAGCGAGCGAAAAATCCAGTCCCCTTTTCCAGCGACTGATAGACGCCCTTCAGTTCGCGTGTCAGAATTTCGTCGTAATGCCGAAACTCGAGGAGTTGGGAGTTGGCATATTCGAGGAGCTGAATGGTGGTCGTCGCGCCTGCCGGAGTGTCGTAGACAAACGCCGCGTTCCAGCCGGCGACGATAAGGTCGGTGGGAGAATAGGACATGCTCGACTGGAGCGTCTCCCGGCGCTCCCCCTCGGCAAGCTGCGCGTCCTCGCCTCGGACCACTCGTGCGATCTGTTCGCTGCAATTCTGGAGGAGTTCGGCGGCTGTCGGCCGTCCCTCGATCTCCTGCACGTGGAAGATGTAGTAGTCTTCATTCAGCCAATGCTCGTAGGGCTTGACCAACGCCGGGCTGGCTCTGCGAAGCATTTGCCGAGCCAGGTAGGCAGCCTGCCGTTCAATTTCGAGGCCCGCAACGTACCTCGAAGAGAGGGCTACGAGTTTCTCCCAGTTCCCCTCAAAAGCCAGCTTGAACTCGACGCTCAGAACCCCGTAGTCGTAGTACTTCAGACGCCCCGTCAACTCCTCGCCGGTGGCCAGAAGGACTTTCTCCATCGGCTCCTCGACGGGTGGATTCTCGAAACGGACGTATTCGGGGGCCGGATGTTTGAAGCTGGGCTCACGCCCCGCCGGCTGCAAGCCTAGAATGCGCCGCAACTCCTCCAGCCGAATCTCCTCGCAAACGTCGAAAAGAATCAAGATCAATACGGAACCGCGAAGCTGGGTGGTTGACATTCAGACCTCGGAATTCGAATCTGCAGGTAGATGCCACAATTATAGAAGTGGTTAGTGCTTAGTGGCTAGTGCCTAGAAGTCATTTCAAAACCTTGCGTCGCCGATTGCAACGAGCATTCCAGGCTGCGCAGGGATCGTGTGCTCCCCGGAGGGGAGCAATTTGAGTAGCCGGGGGTGAAGCCCCCGGACCAGGCTCCACACCCCGCCTTCGGCACCCCTCTCCCCGCCGGCGGGGAGAGGGGGAAGGGGGTGAGGGGCGACGTTTCCGGGGGCTTTGCCCCCGGCTACTCACGTCCAGCCCCTGCGGGGCTGAGCCCTCCGCTGGATGGGTTTGCCGGGCGATTGCGGGAGGTTTTGAAACAGCTTCTAGTGCTTTGAAAAGGCGTCCCCGCGGCGGTTCGCGAAACGCCACTACATTGACTACTAGGCACTCGCCACGAACCGCTGCTGTTATATAATCGGTTGCATGCGTCCCGAGTTCCTGGCTATACCCTTCGAGGACACTGAAAAGGCAAGTCTGAACCTGGCGCGGCTCGAGCAGCAATTGGCGCCGAGGCTGATGGTGCCCCTGGCATCGTTGCTTGCCCACTCACCGGATGCCGACGGAGCGCTTAATCTCTTGGAACGGTACGCGCGGGAAGCCCCGGCAGAGGTGTTGGGAGAGATTGCGCGCCATCCGGCGGCCTTGTCTTACCTCGTGGCGATCTTCGGCCACAGCGGATTTCTGGCGGAGACCCTGTTGTCGGAGCCGGGCCTTGTCATTCAGTTTGCCCGCGACCGCAACTTCACTAAGCTGAAATCCAAAGAAGACTTGATGCAGGACTACGCCCGCTTTGCCACCACCAACCCGGACCCGTGGCCGGCGGCCCAGTTGGCGCGCTTCAAACGGCGCAACTACTCGCGCATCGCGATGAAGGATGTTTTGGGGATGTCGACTCTGGGTGAAACGACTCTGGAGTTGGCCACCTTGGCGGACGTGATTTTGACGAACGCTTTCCTTTTCTGCGACGGCGAACTGGAAAAACGCTACGGACAACCCCAGTACGTTGACGCGCAGGGCCGCATTGCACGCAGCGGATTCAGCATTATTTCTCTGGGAAAGCTGGGCGGCAACGAACTGAATTACAGCTCCGACATCGACCTGTTGTTTCTCTACTCCCACGACGGCGAAACCGCCGGGGGGAACGAGGCGGTAGTTTCGAACAAAGAGTACTTTGTCCGCTTGGCCAACGCCATCACCCGCACCATTACGCAGCCGACGCCCCAGGGCGAGGTTTTCCGCGTCGATTTGCGCCTGCGCCCGGAAGGCGAACAGGGCGACCTGGCCATTTCGCTTAAATCGTCTCTCGAGTATTACGAGCATCGGGCACGGGATTGGGAGCTGCAGATGCTGATCAAGGCGCGCCACTCCGCGGGCAATTCGATGCTGACCCGCGATTTTCTGCGTGGCGTCGAGCAGGAGATCTACGGCTCGCCGGGAGATTTTGAGGCGGTCGAAAGCGTTCTGTGGTCGCGCGAGCGGATCTCCAAAAGGATGCGCGAGAGTGGCAGCGAGGCCGTGGACGTCAAACACCACTCGGGGGGCATCCGCGACATCGAGTTTACGGCGCAGTGCCTTCAGCGGCTCTACGGACGGCAGGATCCCTGGGTGCGCTCCGGCGGCACGCTCTTCGCGTTGCGCAAGCTCAATGACAAAGGTTGGTTGAGCGACCGCGACTATGCCCAGTTGACGAACGCTTACGTGTTCTTCCGCAAGGTGGAGCACTGCGTGCAGCTCGAGCGTGGCCAGCAGACCCATCGCTTGCCGGCCTCGGCGCGCGCGCTCGATCGGCTTGCCCGCCGCGTGGGGTTTGGCGCCACTTCCAGTGAAACCCTGGGCAATGCGCTGTCGCAGAAACTGCAAGGTGAGTTTGAAAAAGTGAGCGAAATCTACCAGCGCGTGATCCATCCCCGTACGACGCCCGCCGGCGATCAGACGTTTATGCTCAAGCCGCTTCCTTCTTTTACACCTGACCAGGGACAGGCCTCGTACGATTCCACCCTGAATTTCCTGAGCGCCCAGGCGCCGGAATTAGCGCTTTGCATTCAGGAAGCCGAAATCCCCGAGCGGGCTCGTGCGGTTGCGGCGAGACTCCTTACCGCCTTGCTGGAGTCACCGGAGCGGTTTGCCTTGGTTCGCGAAAAGCCCGAACTTCTGCGGCGCGCGCTCGAGGTGGTAAGCGAAAGTGAATACCTCGGCGAACTGCTGATCCGTCACCCCGAGGACATGATGGTTCTCGAGTCCGCGCAATCGCCGGCCTCCACCGCGCAGATGGAAATCGCACTCGGCGGATCGGAAGACTCCGAACCTCATCATTGGGCGACGGAACCCGTACTAGCCATGCGCCAGAAGATGACGGCGCTTCGCAGGCATTTCCAGTATCGAGTCTTGGAACTCGGCGCGGCCGATTTGGCTTCTCTCGAATCCAGTCTTCCGGTCCTGAAACGCTGGTCTGCCGTGGCCGCTCGGTGCGTTTCCAGCGCCTTGCAGATTGCCGGATCGGCTCTCGAAACCAAAGAAATGGAAGACAGAAACCGCGCCTGCCCCTTTGCAGTGCTGGCTCTGGGCCGCCTCGCCCTGAACGAGTTTGACCTCGCTTCGGATGCCGACCTGATTTTCGTGGCCGGCACCGGAATTGGACGAGACGAGCTGGATTTCTGGAAACGGCTGGCGGCAAGAATGATCGACGTTCTCTCGAGTTACACGAGTGAAGGAACGGTGTTCGCGGTCGACACGCGCCTTCGACCTCGCGGTCAGGAGGGCGAACTCGTCGTGACTCAGGAAGAAATGCTCAGCTATATCCGTGAGCACGCCCTGGTGTGGGAGGGATTGACCTACCTCAAGGCCTGTCACGTGGCGGGTGATGTGGAACTCGGGAGAGAGACCGTTTCCCGGCTCGTGAGCGCCATTTTCGAGCGGTTCGCCGCCCACCCCGCACTCGCGGCTGAGCTTCGCCAGATGCGGCGCAGGCTCGAAAAGGAAGTGCTTGTGCAGCCCACAAACACCAAGACCGCTCCGGGAGGCTATTACGACATCGACTTCGCCGTGTCTCTCCTGCGATTGAGAGGACACATCGCCACTCATCCGGGCGCCAATATGGCGGAGCAGATCGTTGCTTTGCGGTCGGCCGGACTCATGAATGTCGAAGATGGAGATGTCTTGTCAGGGGCGGCGAATTTCCTGCGCTCCGTCGATCACGCTGCTCGGTTGGTGACCGGGAAGCCGGTCGAGGGACTGCCGGAGCGCAGGGGGCACGCCGAGGTGGTTGAAAAACTGGCGCGCCGCTGGGGGTTGATCGCAGGGTCGGAAACCCTGGCCTCCACCCTCGAAGAAACCCGGCAGCGCGTGCGCGAAGTCTATAACCGCCTGATCGAAGCCGCGCCGTAGGCTGTCGTAGCGCTGACCTTCAGGTCAGCATCTGGGATACCGAGAATATGCCGACAAAGCCGTCAAAGCTCGAAACTGCTGACGCCGGGCTGCGGAGTAGCGAGCGCCCGGCTCCGTGGGACAATTCCCTATTCATGAAAGCGTGCCGAAGAGAGCTGGTGGATCGAACCCCGGTCTGGCTGATGCGCCAGGCGGGGCGGTACATGAAGGAATACCGTGAACTCCGCGCCAAGGTGCCTTTCCTGGACCTCTGCAAGAACCCGAGTCTGGTGTCTGAAGTTACCGTGACAGCAGCCAGCCGGCTGGGTGTCGACGCAGCCATCATTTTCGCCGACCTGCTGCTGATCGTCGAGCCACTGGGATTCAACCTCGCTTACGACCAGGGTGAAGGTCCGAGCATCAAGCCCGCCCTGCGCTCGCTCCAAGACGTGGCGCGGCTTAACGAAGTCGACCCGGTGCAGTCGCTGAGTTACTTCTATGATGCAATTCGCCAGACCCGGGCCGACCTCGACCTCAAATTGCCGCTTATCGGGTTCGCCGCCTGTCCGTTCACGCTGGCTTCCTATCTGGTTGAAGGCGGAGGATCGAGAAATTACCGGTACACCAAGGGGTTGATGTACTGCGAACCGCAGGCATGGCGGGCCCTCATGGAGCACCTCGCGCGTAACTTGGCCCGGTACGTTAACGGCCAGATCGCCGCAGGGGTGCAGGCTATCCAGGTTTTTGACACCTGGGTCGGCTGCCTGGGGCCCGCCGACTATCGGGAGTTTGCGCTGCCCTACACACGGATGATGATCGACGCAATCACTCCCGGCACGCCGATTATCCATTTTGGTACAGGCACGGGCATGCTGCTCGAGGCCATGCGGGAGGCCGGGGGCGACATCATTGGCTTGGATTCGCACGCTGAGCTCGATCAAGCCTGGGCTCGCGTGGGTTACGACGTGGGCGTGCAGGGCAATCTCGATCCCGTGGTACTGTACGCCGGCCGGGATTATATCCGAGGGCGCGTGCAGAGGATTTTGGGTCAGGCCGGTGGGAGGCCCGGACATATCTTCAACCTCGGCCATGGCCTGCTCCCCGACACCCCATTCGAAAATGTCGTGGCCTTGGTGGAAATGGTGCATGAGTTGAGCACATCGCGCGGAACTGCTGCTCACTGAGGGTTACATAGTATCGTGACGGGCCAACCCCCCTCGCCCCCTTGGGGGGAGAGGGGTCGGGGGGCAAGGGTCACTTCGTTCTGCAATCCTCAGTAGGTGCGGGGTTTTTTCAGGGAATTGGGCTATCCTGGCGTGACAAGCTGAGTCCGGATCGCACAGCATGGGAACTCGAAAACCAATAGTTGCTGGTCGGGAGCCTGCGGGCGTTCCCGCGGCGATCACGAATCGCCGGCGTTGGGGCATTATCGGCCTGCTGTTCATCGCCTCGCTCATCAACTATCTCGACCGCGCCACCATCTCGGTGGCGCTGCCGCTCATCTCCGCGAGTCTGAACCTTGCCGCAGCAAGCAAAGGCCTGCTGCTTTCCGCCTTTTTTTTCTCCTATGCCCTGATGCAGGTGCCGGTCGGTTGGTGCGTAGATCGCTACAATCTGCGCTGGATTTACTCCGTCCTGTTTGCCTTGTGGTCATTCGCTTGCGGCCTCACCGGCCTCGCGGGAAGCCTGGGCGTCCTGATCGGGTTCCGCGTGCTGCTGGGGATCGGCGAGTCGATCTACCTTCCCGGGGGTACCAAGATCGTCAGCGTGCTATTTGAGCCCCGAGAGCGCGGGCTCCCCTCCGGCATCTTCGATAGCGGCACGCGCGCCGGGCTATTCCTTGGGACGCCGGTGGTGGCGTGGCTCGTTGTCCTGCTTGGCTGGAGGAGGATGTTCTTCTTCGTGGGCTTCTCCGCCCTCGTCTGGCTCATTCCCTGGTGGATTGTCTTTCCCGCCCGGTTCTCCGGACAGCGGCCGGGCGCTGACAGGCACGGGCCGCCTGAAAGATTCTGGACGGTGCTCAGACACCTTCGCAGCCGGGATTTGATTGGCATTTGCCTGGGTTTTTTCTGTTTTGATTATTACTGGTACCTGCTGGTTACCTGGCTTCCTGACTATCTGGTAACCGTGCGGCATTTGACGATTCTGAAGGCCGGACTGTATGCGGCGCTTCCCTACTTCGTGTGGGGCGTCAGCGAGCCCATAGGAGGCTGGCTGGCAGACCGCCTGATCGTTATGGGCTGGGATGAAACGCGTTCGCGGAAGTGGCTCATCACCGTGGCCTTTGCTTCCGGGCTCCTGCTGGTACCTGCCGCGCGCGTCGAGAGCGCGTATACTGCGATTCTCTTTATTGCAGGCGGATCGCTGGTGGGGCTGGCCACAGGGAATCTCTTCGCCATCCTGCAATCGTGCGCTCCACCCGAGGAGGTCGGGGTGTGGACAGGGTTTGAGAATTTCGCCGGAAATGTGGGTGGGGTCATTGCCCCGGTCGCCACCGGATTTCTTATTGCCCGGACGGGCTCGTACCTCCCCGGCTTCGCCCTTGCGGCTTTGGTGCTCCTCACCGGCCTCCTGGCATACTGGTTCGTGGTGGGGAAGCTCACGTCGCGACACTCGTCATCGTGAGCCCTGCGACTGTCATTCTGAGTGGGCATGGACCGGTGAGCCGAAGGATCATGATGTCTTCGCTCAGATGACACTTTAGTTGGGCGAGAGGCTGAACTCTTCGACTCTCGACCTTTGACTCTTCAACTCCAGGAGATCCGACGTTGCCTACTTGGACTCAGCCGCTCGACCCTCTTCACCATCTTCCCTTGTCCGCGCTTGCGGCCGCGATTCCGCTGGTTGTCCTCTTGGTTCTCATGGGCGGCCTGCGCAAGGGCGGTGCGGTTTCGGCCGCCTGGGGCCTTGCCAGCGCCGCGGCGCTCGCCCTGGTGGTGTGGAATTTTCCATGGAGATTGGCCTGTCTGAGCATCGCCTATGGTTTTCTTTACGCGTTGTGGCCGATTCTGTGGCTTGTGTTTGCATCGCTATGGCTTTACAACCTCTCCATCGCTACCGGCAGCTTCGAGCAACTGAGACGCTGGACGGCCACTCATGCTTCCGGCGATCCGTTCGTACAGGCCATCCTGGTGGCCTTCTGCTTCGGGACACTGCTCGAAGGCACCTCCGGCTTTGGGGCGCCGGTGGCGGTCTCTGCCTTCCTGTTACTGGGCCTCGGCTTCGCCGCGCGAGACGCTGTGACCCTGTCGCTCATCGCGAACACCGCGCCTGTAGCTTTCGGCGGATTGGGCATACCCATCGTGGCGCTGGCTGCGGTGACGGGCCTCGACCAGATGAAGCTCTCCGCCATGCTGGGTCGCCAACTTCCTTTCCTGTCCGTCGTCTTGCCGGGCTACCTGGTCTGGGTGTATGGGGGGCGAAAGGGCTTAAGAAGAGCCTGGCCGGCAGCCGCGGTCGCCGGCGCCAGTTATGCTCTTGCACAGTTCTTGTCCTCGAACTACTGGGGGCCCTACGCGACCGGCATTGTTTCGGCCTTGTCCGCCATCGCCTGCATGGTGGTGCTCCTGCGCGTTTGGAAACCCCGAGGTGAGGAGAGTTCTGATCCAGCGCGTGAAAAGCCGGAGGCCATGCAGGCTGCGGGGCAGGGGTCACCCTCGCCGCGTCCCGGCACGCCCGCGCCAGACCATGATACCGCTGCGCAAGCCTTGGCCGGCTGGGGGCCCTGGCTGATTCTTGCCGGTGTGATGGTCGCATGGTCGTACTTCAAGCTGTTCCAAGTCGGTCAGCGCAACGTTGCCGTGCCATACCTTCACAATGCCGTGTTCATCGTGCTATATCACAAGGTCTACGCGGCGATTTACCAGTTTCAACCTTTGGCGGCGGGCACGGCGGCACTTACGGCCACTCTTGTAACGGCCCTGGCGTACCGCAGCCGGCCGGGGCTTGTTCTCCGGGCTGGAATTACGACACTCAAGCAGCTTCGACTGCCGGCGTTGACGGTGGGTTTGATCGTCGCCTTAGCCTATCTCTACAACTACTCGGGGATGGCTTATACGCTGGGTGCAGCCCTGGCGCGGCTGGGCAAGGTTTTTCCGCTCGTGAGCGGCTATCTCGGCTGGGTGGCGTGTTTCCTGAGCGGGAGCGACACGGCCAGCAATCTCCTTTTCGGCAATCTGCAAGTGGCGGTTGCCCGGCAGATCGGCGTAAACCCGATACTCCTGGCGGCTACCAATTCCGCCGGAGGAGTCATCGGCAAAATGATTTCTCCTCAGAACATCGCTGTGGGCGTTACGACCGTGGGATTGATCGGCCACGAAGGCGAGATCTTACGCCGCACGTTCTGGCACAGCCTGCTGCTGCCGCTTGGGCTCAGCGTGCTGGCCTTTGCTCAGGCGTACTGGTTGCAAGGGATGGTGCCGAAGTAGCGCCGTCCCCGCAGACCGATAAGCGGCAACTTAAGCACGCAGGCAGGGTCCCGAAGGGACCCAAATATCATTAGCCGTAGGTGAAACCTACGGAACCCGCCCGCAGCCTGAGTTGACCAACCCGGGAGGGGTTGCACGAGCGCACGTTCGACCCCTTCGGGGTCGCCAGAAACTGAACGGTCATTGCCATCGGTCCGTAGGTTGCGCCTACGGCTAATGATATGAATGCCCTTTGGGCATTTACGGTCTGGCCTTGCTCTTAAGTTAGCACTTATGGGTTCCCGCCCGGTGTTCACATATTGATGCGCTGCACCTTCTTCCGATTGAGGTACCAGCACGGACTGTCGCTAAAATGGGGAAACAGGGAGTGAACGCACGCCTGGTCCTTCGGCCCGAGGAACATGAACTCGGTTTTGCCGCTTTTCAGCCCCACCGCATAATAGCTCTGGATTTTCACCACTCCAAATTGCGCGCGGCCCCTCGGGATCTGATAACGGAGGGAGAGATAATCGCCGGCGTAAAGAACGGCCAACGCGAGAACGATAACGAAGAGTATGCGTTTCATGGTCGATTAATTGCGCTTGGTTGTGGCGCGAAATACTCCGCGAGGCGACTTTTGTCTTTCCCTCATTACCCTGTCCAGTCTATCATGGCGATGTGGGGCGGTAAAACAGGGGCACTGACCTCCAAGGCGTGAAGCGAGTCAAAGGCGGGGTGTTAACAATGAGCGCTAGGGAATGGTTGCGACGGTTATTCCTGGTCGACCTCATCAAGGGCCTTAAGTTGACCTTTTCTTATCAACGTCCGGGCGCAACTTACACTGAACAGTATCCGCTCGAAAGGCCCATCGTCGCGGAACGCTATCGGGGCGCGCCCCGCCTGAACAACCACCCTGAAAGCGGCGAGACGCTCTGCATTGCCTGCAACCTTTGCTCAATTGCGTGCCCGGAAAACCTGATCGTAGTAGGGTGGGCGCGGACTGAGGACCGCAAGAAGCGATTGACCACTTTCACCTACGACCTGTCGCGGTGCATGTTCTGTGGTTTATGCGAGGACGCGTGTCCCGTTGACGCACTCGAACTGACGCAGGACTTTGAGATCGCGCAGTATTCGCGGGAGGGTTTGATCTGGGACCGGCAGGCTTTGGAAGAAGGGCCGCGCCCTATACGTTACGGGCGCTAGCCTCCTGTCATAGTTAGCTGTTGATCGACGGGCGAGAACAAAGCGGTCTAGCCGACAGGTTCACACGAGGATACTCACCGCTCACCTGGCAAGCGCCAGACACGACCTTACGCTTCTCCTCCACGGGGTTCTTGAGAGCAAGTCACACAACTACGCCTCGTCTCCCGGTGAGTCCTCATCGCAACGACTTGAAACCCCACCCGCCCTGTTCCGACTGCTGAGTGCGGAGTTCGGCCAGCACGCGACCTGCGCGAGCAGCCGCGAGTCGAAATTTCGGCTCGCGGCCGAACGCTACTTCTTCTTTGGAGGCACCACGGCATCTTTGAATGCCTTGGCCAAGCGAAACTTGACGACCGTCTTCGCTGGAATGTTGATGGGCTCACCGGTCTGCGGGTTGCGACCCACACGAGCTTTACGGTGCGCCTTAACAGCTTTCCCGAGTCCAGGAACCACGAACTGTCCGCCGCCCTTGACTTCCTTCGTTGCCAACGCAGCCAGGTTCTCCAGGACTGCAGCGGCAACCTTCTTTTGAATCCCCGCCTTGTCTGCCAGGTGGGCTACCACTTGTGATTTCGTCAGCACTTTCGCCATTTGCTGCTCCTCTCCTCTAATGATTAATGAACCCCAAAATTAACGTGGCCGAGGGACACTTTAAGAGATTAAGCGGCGTCGTGTCAAGAGGGATTTTCGTTTCGACCTCGACTGGAGCCTCGAAAAATGCGCTCGCGCCGCCGTTGAATTGTCGGCCGCCATTCGATATAGTGCAAGGGGGGGGAGACGTCAATGCCGATTTTCGAGTACAAATGCCAGGAGTGCGGAGCCCGTTTTGAAAGGATCGTAAGTTCCACTTCGGCCACCGTGCTTTGCCGGAAGTGTGAAAGCCCGAACGTGGAGAAGCTGCTTTCCGTGTTTGCCGTGGCTAAGGGCTCTCACTCCGCCGCTTCTTTTGATGACGGTCCCTGCCGCACCTGTGGGGCGCGCGAGCGGGGCATGTGCGGAGAATAGTTTGGACTACCCTCATACCCCTAACCTGCGCCTTGGCACGTCGAGCTGGTCCAGTCAGGATTGGGTCGGGGTCTTCTATCCCGCCGGAACTGCTCCGGCTGACTTCATTTCTGAATACGCGAAGCATTTCGATACGGTGGAAGTGGATTCAACATTCTATCGAACCCCTTCCCCCGCGATGGTCAGGAATTGGGCGGCGCGCACGCCTGACGGTTTCCTGGTCGCAGCCAAGTTTCCTCAGGTCATCACGCATGAGAAGGTCCTGGTTGATTGCGCCCGAGAGGTCTCGGAGTTCTTGAAGGCGATGGATCTGCTTGGCGACAAGCTCGGTCCGCTATTGATTCAGTTTCCCTACTTCAACAAACAGGCGTTCCCACAGCCCCGCGATTTTCTGCTGCGTCTGTCAAATTTCCTGGAGCAACTTCCCAAAGACCGCGCCTTTGCGGTCGAGCTGCGCAACAAATACTGGATCAATGACCGGCTTCTCGATCTGCTCCGAGCCAGGAATGTCGCTTTGGCGCTCATCGATCATCCCTGGATGACGCCTGTCGAGCAGCTCATGGCCAGGCAGGACGTGGTGACCGCGAATTTTGCCTATCTCAGGTGGCTTGGTGACCGAAAGGGAATCGAAGAGAGGACTCAGAGCTGGGATAAAATCATCGTTGACCGAACCCGCGAGATGGAGACGTGGATTCCCATCATCCGCGCGCTGCTTAAGCGCGGGATAAACATCCTGGGGTTTTTCAATAATCATTACGCCGGATTTGCCCCCGGTTCGATCAAACTATTCCGCGAAATGTGGGAGCGGCTGAGAGATTCCGGCGGATAGCGACTCGTTCGTGCCTCAAATCGATATAAGACGGCTGAGTAGCCTTGGCGAATACCGGGAGTGCGAACGGCTCCAGATGCAAGTGTGGGGGAACCTGGGAGCCGGAAGCGAGGTCCTGCAAGTCACGCAGAAGTACGGCGGTGTGGTGTTGGGGGCTCTCGCGAAAGGGAAGCTCCTGGGATTCCTTTATGCTTTCCTGGCGCGCTACCACGGGCAGTTGGCGCACTGGTCGCATATGATGGCCGTTGACCAGCGCCATCGCGACCAGGGCCTGGGCTACAAAATGAAGCTCGTGCACCGCGAGTTAGCTCTTAAAGAGGGGATCAAGTCCATTTGCTGGACCTATGACCCTTTGCAAAGCCGCAACGCCGCTTTGAACATCGCCCGGCTAGGCGCGCGAGTGGAAGAGTATCTTCGAGACTGCTATGGCCGCTTCCCCAGCATGATTGAGAGGGGCTTGCCCAGCGATCGCTTCGTGGTGAGATGGCAAATCGGCAGCGCGCAGGTGGTGCGCCGCCTGGGCGGGCCTTCGATGCGCCCGGCCGACCTCAGCCTTCCAAGAGTCAACGAAACGCGCCGCGGTTACGAGGGGTTCATGGTGAATCGCCGGCTCGACCTTTCCTTTGCTGCACCCCGGATGCTGCTGGAGATTCCCGCCAATACCGATGAAATGCGGGTTCGCGCGCTGAAGCTGGCACAGCAATGGCGGCTGGAAACCCGGCGCATGTTCAAGCAAGCCTTTGATTCCGGCTGCCGAGTTGTGGACTTTGTCTCGACGGGAGAGCGACAGGACAGGCAAGTCTTCTATGTTCTCAGCGGCGGGCGTCGATCGTGAAGCCCGTCGAACCGCACTTCGAGGGAGTTTCCATGGGCCTTTGGCCCGCCCGTGGGAATGAGAATTAGCGTTGTCGTCCCCGCGAAAGCGGGGACCCATCGTCCCGCCAATGGATTCCTGCTTGCGCGGGAATGACGTGATTATCAGGGGAGCTCGAATATGCCAAAAAATACACCACACACCCCAGAGGGGAAAGCGCAGTCAGGGTATGAACTGTACATCATGCGGCACGGTCTCGCGGTGGCGCGAGGCAGCGTCGGCATTGCGGACGATGCACGACGCCCCCTTCTACCTGAGGGCAAAGAAAAGATGGGTGAAATCGCAGAAGGCCTGAAGCGAGTGGGCGTCGAACTCGACTGGGTTGTGAGCAGCCCGCTGGTCAGAGCGGTGGAAACCGCAAGGATCATCGCCGAGTCTTTGGCCTCGAGTGCAGCCGTCGACGTTTGCGACGCGATGCGGCCCGGCGGGTCGCCCGAGGAGGTGATCGCGTTCCTGGCGAAACGCCCCGGCCGCACGAGAGTGCTGGTGGTAGGCCACGAACCGGACCTCAGTGAGCTGGCCACCCGGTTAATTGGGGCCGGAAGCCATGCCAGTCTGGCCTTCAAGAAGGGCGGCTGCTGCATGATCAGCTTTGAGGAGTTTCCGCCCCGGGGCCCGGGGCAGCTTGAGTGGTGGTTGACGCCGCGCCTGATGCGCAAGCTCAGGTAGCTGCTCGGCTCTTGAGTGGGTAGCGTCCAAATTTGACTCGTAGCGCTGGCCTTCAGAGCCTGCGGAAAAACACATTTGACTGTCATCCTGAGGAGCCGCAGGCGGTCCTGAGTAAAACGAAGGAAGGATCTCCGCAGTTCGTTGAAACTGCAACTGCTGAGATTCTTCGCTTCGCTCAGAATGACAGTAGGTTTTTGCGCAACCCGTTCAGGCCGGCATGTGCCGACCCTTCGCTCCGCTCTGGGCAGGCTCTGAAGGTCGGCGCTACTAGCAACTGTCGACTGTGAACTGTCCTCCTCAGTCCATCAGCAACCCGCCGTTGACCTCGACAGTTTCACCGATAATGTAACGGGCTGCCGGTGCAGCGAGAAACACGATCACGTCCGCAACGTCTTCCGAAGTGCCCGCCCGGCCCAGGGGTATGGACGCGATAAACCTGTCGAAAACCTCAGGGGGGCTGTATCGCTCGTGGTAGGGCGTAGCAATTATGCCTGGCGCGATGCCGTTCACCCGGATGCCGTGCGGCGCCAACTCTTTTGCCAGGCCCTTGGTATAGGTCAGTAGGCCTCCCTTGGCAGCAGCGTAGGCCGCCGCGCCCGGCCCTCCGCCGTTCCTTCCCGCGATGGAAGTAACGTTGATGATGCATCCGGCTTTGCGCTCTGCCATCTCCTGCCACACGGCCCGGACGCACAAGAAGACGCTCTTCAGGTTGAGCGCCATGATCTGGTCCCAGTACTCCTCGGTCATGTCGGCGAGCGAACGGCGGGCCAGAAGATCCCCGGCGTTATTCACCAGGATATCGATTCGCCCCCATTCCTTGCGCACCGCATCGACCATGGCCAGCACCTCGGCGGCGCGCGTAACGTCGGCGTGCAACACCAGCGCTTCTCCCCCTGCTTTGCGAATGGTTTCCGCAGTTTGTTCCGCCCCGGCCTGATTCTTGCAATAGTTGACCCCTACTCGCGCGCCTTCTCTCGCCATGGCTTCCGCGGTGGCGCGCCCGATTCCACTCGACGCGCCAGTAATCAACGCTACTTGACCCTTAAAAAGCATGCCCCCCTCCGATCCTCGGACCGCCGCAGCGTGATTGTGAGCCCACCGGCCCGATAGTGGGAATATAGCACACAACGTAACAAACCAAAGTGAGCGGCAGTTGAATTTGTAGCGGCGAGTTTACCTCGCCCGAAGGCGCAATGCCTTCTCTACGGCACAATGAGACACTACCCGTGTTTAGGTGCTGTGCCAATTCGGACGTAGCGCCGGCCTTTAGAGCCTGCCCTGAGTGAAGCGAAGGGTCGGCAAATGCTGGCCTAAAGGCCAGTGTTACCCTGAAACTAAGGCACTACCAGGATTAAACGGATTTGACAGATCACTGAACAGGCCGATATAATTGAGGTTTTGCAATAGCCCACGAGAGGAAGACTTATGTACGCGATCTTGCGCACAGGTGGTAAACAATACAAGGTTTCGCCCGGCGACGTGATTCGAATCGAGCTGGTGGATGGCGAGTCGGGTTCAACGATCGAATTCAATCACATTTTTGCGGTACGAAAAGAGGGGTTGACGGTAGGCACGCCGCTGGTTGAGAACGCGAAAGTCACGGGGACGATCGTGCGAAGCGCACGTGCGCCCAAGGTCCGGGTCTTGAAGTATAAACGGAAGAAGCAATACCGCCGCACCCTGGGGCATCGGCAAGGATTCAGCGAGGTACTGATCAACGACATCGTAACGAATTGAATACGCCGAGCACTCGTCACCCCCGCGTAAGCGGGGGTCCACATTGGGAGACTTCGTGGATTCCCGCTTTCGCGGGAATGACCGGCGTTCGAGGTTTCGAGAACAGGATTTCGATATGGCACACAAGAAGGGACAGGGAACTTCTCGCAACGGTCGAGACTCCAACGCGCAGCGGTTGGGTGTGAAGCGCTTTGACGGCCAGTTTGTAACCGGCGGGTCAATCATCGTTCGGCAGCGTGGCACTCCGTTAAAGCCGGGGGAGAACGTAGGAATTGGCAAGGACGACACACTCTTTGCGAAGGTATCAGGCGTAGTCCGATTTGAAGATAAGGGCCATTCCGGCCGGTTTGTAAGTATTCTGGTTCCCTCAACGAATTAGGTGTAGTCCGGCTCGCAAAGACTAGGGTCGGCAGGCGCCGGTTTCGCGGATCGCGGACCGGCAGTGCTTCGAACGGACTTGCGGCAACCGACGATCGTCTATTTCCCCACAAAACGGCCAGCCAGCTTTGGGATGGCGGTAGCGCGTGTGGTTCATCTACTCGTCATGCCGGCCGCGCGCACCTCTCCTGTGACCGCGTAGCACAGGCACTCTTGCGTGAGTCGGGCGCAAGCGGCGCTGGCAAGAGTGCCGGTGCTACAGGAATGAAGGGGTGGTGCATCTCGCGTGTTCATTGATGAAGCCAAAATCCACGTTGCCGGCGGGCCGGGCGGAAATGGTTGTGTAGCTTTCCGCCGCGAGAAGTTCGTTCCGCGCGGCGGACCGAGTGGCGGAGATGGCGGCAAGGGCGGCGATGTCACTTTCGAGAGCTCGGAACAGTTGAACACGCTGCTGAAGTTCCGGTACAACCGCCTGTTTCGCGCCGGCCGAGGAAGGCACGGGGAAGGCTCCAATCGGCACGGTCAGGACGGCGACGACCTCACGGTGGTTCTGCCCGTCGGCACGGTGGTTTACGACTACGACACCGGCGAGAAGTTGCGGGATTTCGACGCGCCCGGCCAGAGTTTCCTGGTGGCCAAAGGAGGGCGGGGCGGCCGCGGAAATGCCCAGTTTGCCACATCCACTCATCAAGCGCCGCGCAAGGCAGAACCTGGCAGAGCGGGCGAGGAGCGAGAGCTAAGGCTCGAACTCAAGCTTCTCGCCGATGTGGGACTGGTGGGCTTTCCCAACGTGGGAAAATCCACCTTGATCTCCAGACTGAGTGCCGCCCGGCCGCGGATTGCCGATTATCCTTTCACCACTTTGGAGCCGTGCCTGGGCGTGGTGCCTGTGGATGATGAGCACTCCTTCGTCATGGCGGATATTCCCGGCCTAATTGCCGGCGCCCATTTGGGTCGCGGGCTGGGCACGAGGTTCCTCAGGCATGTGGAGCGAACCCGGTTGCTGCTTCACCTGATTGACACTGCCGAGCAGTCCGGCCGAGCCCCGGTGGACGATTACCGGGTGATCATGGAAGAATTGGAGAGCTTCAGCCCGGTGGTTGCAGGTAAGCCCATGCTGCTGGTCGCGTCGCGAATTGATGCTGCCGGCCCAGGCGAGCGGCTGAACGATTTGCGAGAGTTTTGCCGCACCCAAGGCAAGGTCCTGCTTGAAATCTCCAGCGTAACCGGGGCAGGATTGGAGGAATTGAAGCGGCGTACCTGGGCAATGCTGGAGCAGATACCCAGGGGATCGGGTGATCCGGTGAGCGGGTGATCGGGAGAACACAGAAACGATGGGCGAATCGAATCGCCGCGTAGTTAGCGCATGGATCGGGCGACAGGATGAGGCGGCAAGAGACGAAAGTGTGCAGATGGACTTTATTCACCCGATCACCCGATCTACCGATCACCCGATCTTCTAGCGGGGTTCTTAAAGCGTGAACATTGCCTTATTCGGCGGAACCTTCGATCCTATTCATACCGGACACGTGCAGGCGGCGCGTGCGGCGGCACGTATGTTCAAGTTGGACCAGGTTCTCTTTATCCCCACGGGGAAGCCGCCCCACAAGCACGGCGACCACTTGACTCCGTTCTCTCATCGCTATTGCATGACGGTGCTGGCTTGCGCCGGAGACCGGCAGCTGATTCCCTCCCTGCTGGAAGCCCCGACCGCGGAAGACAAACCCTTTTACTCGATCGACACGGTGCGCAAAGTGCGCCGTTCACTTCGTAAGAAGGACCGCCTTTTCTTCCTGATCGGCGTCGATGCTTTCCTGGAGTTGCCCCATTGGAAGGAATATCGGCGCCTCTTGGACTTGGTTGATTTCATCGTCGTTTCGCGCCCAGGCTTTGATGCCGATGAGATCCGGAAAGTGGTGCCGGAGGAGATGACTCAATCCGGCGACGGACCCCACCACCCCGTAGTCCCCTCCTCAGTGAGGAGTGGATTGAGAGGTGGTGCAGGGCGGCTGGATACCATTCCATTGCGCCACGGCACACTTCACGTCCTCAGGGGTGTCCACATGCATGTCGCTTCGCACGCCATACGAAAGGCCATCGGCTCCGGCCGAAGTGTTGCTGGCCTTGTTCCCCGGCTTGTGGAAGAATACATTCTGAAGGAGGGCCTTTACGGTCCGCACCGGCTGACCTCAGAAGTGCGGTCCCAAGGCCATGCGCCCGTACCGAGAGGCCGTGGCGGTAAGTAACCAGAATGATGACCCCGCAATTGCAGGCCGCGGTTCGTGCCGCTCAAGACCGGAAGGCCTTGGACCTGAGCGTTCTGGACCTGGAGCGGACCTGCTCTTTCACCAGTTATTTTCTGATTTGCTCCAGCACTTCCGTGCGGCATGCGCAGGCGATATGCGACGCGATTGCGGAATCGCTCAAAAAGGCAGGGTACGCTCCAGCACACGTCGAGGGTTATTCGCAAGCGGAGTGGATCCTTATGGACTACTTGAATTTTGTCGTCCATATCTTCCTCGAGCGCACTCGGCACTTTTACGATCTTGAACGCTTGTGGAGAAACGCGCCACGGCTGCCGATTCCGGAGTAAGGTTAAAGTCTAAAGGGTAAAGGATAACGGCTAGAGAATATCCGATCTTCGTCTCTCACCCCTTAGCCCTTACCCTTTAGACTTTATCCTTTACCCTTTAGACTTTACTCGCATGCGAATTCGCATTGTCTGGGAAGGCAAGACGAAGGATCCGCACCAGCGAGCTCTCCAGTCTGACCTGGCCAGCCGCATCGAGCACTTCACCGGGTTGACTGTGGAGGAAATACCGCCTGCGCGCGACGCCGCCCGGCGAAGTAAGGGTGGACTCTCCCCAGGCGAACGGAACCTGCTGGAGAAAACGCGGGGCAGCACCAGGGTTTTCCTGGACGAACGAGGGCGGGAGTGGACTTCGGCGGAATTCGCCGAATGGCTTGGACAGCAGGCCTTGCGAGGAACAAAAGAGCTGGTTTTTCTGGTCGGAGGACCGGACGGCTTCTCCGCTGCGTTCAGGAAGGAAGCCGATGTGCTTCTGGCACTTTCACGCATGACGCTGACGCACGACTGGGCTCGCTCGCTTTTACTCGAGCAGATCTACCGGGGATTCACTATCCTTCGCGGGTACCCGTATCCACGGTAGCGCCTTGTTGCAAGAGTTAGTGACTTCGTTTCTCGGGAGACGGAAGGGCGGGGCTTCAGCCCCGCCGCGGGTCTCAGCCGGAACCGCGGGGCTTCAGCCCCTGAAGCGAAGCGGCTTCAGGGCCTAAAGGCCCATTCAAATTCGTGTCCCGAGGCGGCGAGGCTAAAGCCCCGCCCTTCCGAAGCTCACGAACAATGCCTGTTATTAAGGTACGTTGGCGCTAGCGCGAAAGAGGTTGGCTTGCCGGAAACGCGCAAAGGACTGATCATCGTTTACACTGGGCCCGGCAAAGGGAAGACTACCGCTGCCTTGGGGACAATGGTCCGGTGCGTAGGGCAGGGGCTGAAGGTATTGATGGTACAATTCATCAAAGGCTCCTGGCACTACGGGGAACTCGAGGCCGCCCGCCTGCTGGGAGAGGACCGATTCAAGATCCTGCCCATGGGTCGCGGCTTCGTGAAGTTGGGTGCTGAAAAGCCTCACCCGGAAGATCTGCGATTGGCGGAAGAGGCTTGGGAATTCTCCCGCCAGAGCATCGAGGGCGGCCAATATGATTTGGTGATCCTGGACGAGATCAATTATGCCATCAGCTACAAGATGCTGGATCCGAGCGCGGTGGTGGAGGCATTGAAGAAGAAACCTGAGGCTCTTCATGTTATTCTGACGGGGCGAAACGCGCACCCCTCGATCGTGGAGCTTGCGGATCTGGTCACCGAGATGCGGGAAGTGAAGCATCCGTACCAGAAAGGGATCGCGGCCCAAAAAGGAATCGAGTACTGAAATTTAGCCATTGGGCCATTGAGTCATTGAGCCATTTCTAGGTCGGTGGGGTTCTATGGTTTTTCAATGACTCAATGACACAATGATTCAATGATTCATTAAAACCATGGTTTGGTTTCGAAAAGAAAAACAGCCGATCGAACCGCCCAAGGAGAAGCGCATCCAGACGGAAGGGCTCTGGGTGAAGTGCGACAGCTGCAAGCAGACGCTGTGGAAGAAGGACTTGGAGAACAGCCTGCTTTGCTGCCCCAAGTGCAGCCATCATTTCAAAATGGGCTCCCGCGCCCGCCTCGAAATGCTCTTCGATGAAGGACGCTATACAGAACACGATGCCGGACTTGCCAGCACGGACCCACTTCAATTCAAGGACAACAAGAGTTATAGCGACCGGCTGAAACAAGCGGAGAGAAACACGGGAATGAAAGATGCGCTTATCACCGGCGAGGGCCAACTCGAGGGCAAGCCGGCCATCATCTGCGCCATGGAATTCCAGTTCATCGGCGGGAGCATGGGTGCGGTGGTGGGCGAGAAGGTCACGAGGGCCATCGACCGCTGCATCGAGAAGAAACTTCCCCTGGTGGTCGTCTCCTGTTCGGGCGGCGCGCGAATGATGGAGGGCGCCATCAGCTTGATGCAGATGTCAAAGATCAGCGCGGCCCTGGCTCGCATGGATGAAGTGCGAAAGCCTTACATCTCCGTGCTGACGGATCCGACCACGGGGGGCGTGACTGCCAGCTTTGCCATGCTGGGCGACCTTAACATTGCGGAACCCGGCGCTCTGATTGGCTTCGCGGGCCCACGGGTCATCGAACAGACGATCCGGCAGAAGCTGCCCCCGGGCTTCCAGCGCGCGGAGTTCCTTCTTGCCCACGGCATGTTGGACGCTATCGTTCCGCGCAAAGACTTAAAGAGATTCCTGGCGCGCTCCGCACGCCTGCTGCGGGCGTGGGACTAGCAGGATTCAGGATCCAGGATTCGGGATTCAGGCGTCCGTAGTCGAGCGACCAGCCCCGCCCCTGCTAGCCCTGAATCCTGAATCCTCCCGAGAGTGATTGCGCCAGACGCGATACTTGGATGAATTACGTCGAGTGTTTGAAATATCTGGACAGCCTCGGCCAGGAGGTTCATGGCCTGAAATGGGGGCTGGAGACGACCACGAAAGTTCTCACTCGCCTCGGCAATCCCCACCTGAAATATGCCACCGCCATAGTCGCCGGAACGAATGGGAAAGGGTCCACCGCGGCTATGCTGGCCAGCATCCTGAGCCAAGCCGGCTACCGAACCGGTCTTTACACTTCGCCGCATTTGGTCAGAGTGAACGAGCGGATGCGGATCGACGGCGCTGAAATCAGCGAGGCTGACTTTGCTCGCGCTTTCTCAGATGTCCGCCAGACGGTTGAAAGCCTGCTCGAGGAGAAGACTCTGGCGCAGGTGCCGAGCTTCTTCGAATTCCTGACAGCAACGGGTTTTCATTATTTCGCCCAGGCGGCAGCCAATTTCGTGGTTTTAGAAGTCGGCATGGGAGGCCGCCTGGACGCCACAAACGTCGCCCAGCCTCGCCTGGCGGTGATCACCAATGTGGGGCTCGACCATATGGAGTTTCTCGGGTCCACCCTCGCGGAGATCGCGCGCGAGAAGGCGGGTGTCATCAAGCCTGGGACGCCCGTGGTGAGCGGATGCGAACCGGGAGATGCCGCTCGCGTGATCCGTCAGCGCTGCGCGGAAACGGGCGCTGAATTACTGGAGACGGACACGCTCGGCAAGCTTTCGGGGTTACAAAGCTTCGAAGGGCATTACCTGTTCAATCTCTCTCTGGACGCGGACAGCTTCTCCGGCCTTAGTTGTCCGTTGTTAGGAAGATTCCAAGTGAAGAACGCCGTGGCAGCCGTAACGGCAGCATGGCGGCTCGGCCGGGCTGGTTTCCGAATGACCCCCACGGCGATCGTCAAAGGTCTCCAAAGCACTTCGTGGCCGGGGCGGTTGGAACGGGTCCTGGAACACCCGCTGGTCCTGCTTGATGGGGCGCATAATCCCGCCGCCGCTCGCGTGCTGGCGGATTTTATCCAGGAAGATCTGGTGGGGCGGCGCCTGCGGCTTGTTTATGCCTCGATGCGCGACAAGGCAATCGGCGAAATCAGCGAGATTCTGTTTCCGCTCGCCGAAGAGGTCTATCTGACGCGTCCCCACCTGACGCGCGCAGCCGCACCGGAAGAGATACTGGCGACGACTCAGTATCGCCCCAAGCGCCTGGTCATCGAACCGGAGCCGGCGGCGGCTGTCGAGCAGGCCTGCCAGGCAAGCGCCGAAGACGATGTGGTGATCATTATCGGCTCCCTCTATTTGGTAGGGGCCGTTAAGAAGGCGCTCGTGGAAGGTCAACTGCAGCTCGCGAACCGGCCCGTCCCGCGCCTTGGCGAACGGCCGGCGTGATACGAACATGGGAACTGCTCAAGCCGTCCCGGGAGGCACGAACCGTAAAGCGCAGGGCGTTTCGTACTACCTCAGCTACCTGCGCTCGCTCCTCTTCACCAATCTGCTGATTTACTTCTACACCGCAGTTTGCGGAACGCTTTCACTCTGCTCCTCTCTCTTCGACAGCCAGGGGCGATGGCAGCACGCCTTCGCGCGAATCTGGTCGTGGTTGATCTTGAGAACCAGCGGCATCCGGACTCGCGCGGAGGGCCTCGAGAACCTCACCGGGCTCAAGACCGCCATTTATTGCGCGAATCACCAAAGCGCCATGGACATCCCCATCCTGTTCGTGAATCTGCCTGTCCAGTTCCGCTTTGTGGCCAAGCGGTCGCTGTTTAAGCTGCCTTTCCTGGGCTGGCACTTAAGCCGCTCAGGACACATTGCCGTTGACAGAGGACGCCCCAAAGGCGCGAGGATGAGTCTGGATGCGGCGGCGGAGAAGATCCGTGCGGGGAGCTCCGTCCTGCTGTTCCCCGAAGGGCATCGGAGCCGCGATGGAAAGCTTCTGCTGTTCCGGTCCGGCAGCTTTTACCTGGCCATTCAATCCGGCGTCCCTATTGTGCCCATCACCTTGAACGGCACGCGGGCCGTGCTGAAACCGGACACCTACCACGTCAGGTCCGGCTTGACTGAGATGATCGTTCATCCCGCCATTGCCACGAATACCCTGACGCGAGATGACGTCGACGCTCTTGCCGCAAAGGTGAAGGCTCAGATCGCCTCCCGCTTTGTGCCGTGCGATCCGTAAGCGTCCGCGGCGCCTACATCCATCAGCACCAGAAATCGCAAAGTGTCATTCCGAGTGGTCATGGGCCTGCGGCCCACCCAAAGGAATGAAAATCACATGCGTCGTCACCCCCGCGAAAGCGGGGGTCCATTGTTGGTTCGGAACACAATGGATTCCCGCTTTCGCGGGGGTGACGTGATTGTCAAGAAAGCGAAGCGAGGAATCTCGCTCTGTCTCCGGCACGGTGCCAAGAAAGATCGAGGCGAGATTCCTCGCGGAGTTTACCCTGAGCACCGAGAGCGAGATCCTTCGCTTCGCTCAGGATGACAGCGAAGGGCTCGGAATGACAGGCAACTGCGGAGCGGAGAAGACGGTACTGGCGGGAACTAATGGACTGCATCGCCGACTGGCGGAGAGAGGGTACGCAGATATTGTCTTCGGCTTGCCTCGGCCTTCTTGCGCCGGCATTTCGGGCACACGAGAATGATGCTGGCCACGCGCTGGCCGTCCACGCGCTGCACAAACCATCCCGCGCCAATGGCTTCCTCCGCACCAGGCAGCTTGCGGTCGCAATGCCAGCACCGCCCCCGGCCCGTCGAACAGATTGCATAAAGCGCGCCATTGACGTCCAGGTCAGGAGACTTACTCGCTTTAGCCAGCCCCATGGTTACCTCCAACCGCTCTCTCTTTCATAGTGTGACCCTTTCACGATCAAGCTGCAATAGGCCACTGTCCCAGGGGCGTTGCATGCGGGGGTGACCTTATGAATTCCCTCCGGGATCCGCGCCGACTCGCCCCCTACGAACACCCGCTGGTGGCGCCGCAATTCAGGCACTTGTAGCAGGCGCCGTTGCGGACCATGATGGCGCCGCAATCGGAGCAGCTTGGCGCGTCCTCGCTATGGACGACGCCCGCCAATCCGGCCTGCACCGTCTCTGAAGGGAGAGCGGCTGTGCCGCTCGTCGCCTGGGTGAACTGCGAGGCAAGGCCAGCGGCCTTCTCGACCTCCGAGCCGTTCAGTGAAGTAACACTGGCATCTTCGGTCGGCTGCGCATCCTTGGGCAGGAACTTATAAGCCATCCACCGGAAGATGTAATCCATGATGGACTTGGCGTAGCGGACTTCGGGGTTGTTGGTCCAGCCGCTGGGCTCGAAGCGCATGTGGCTGAACTTGTCGCAGAGTACTTTGAGCGGCACGCCATATTGAAGGGCTAGGGAAACGGCGGTAGCGAAGGAATCCATCAGGCCGGAAACGGTCGAGCCCTCTTTGGCCATGGTGATGAAGATCTCGCCTGGCGGCCCATCGTCGTAAAGGCCCACGGTCAGATAACCTTCATGCGCGCCCACGGAGAACTTGTGCGTGATGGCGGCGCGCTCGTCAGCCAGCTTGCGGCGATAAGGCCTGCTAGGGACTAGGGGCTGGGGGCTAGGGGCTAGGGTTTGGGAAGTAGAGGCTGGAGCGGCTGAATCCTGAATCCTGGATCCTGAATCCTTCCCTTTCGAAGTATTCAGCGGTTGCACGCGCTTGGAGCCGTCGCGATAGATGGCGATGGCCTTCAGCCCCAGGCGCCAGCCTTCGGTGTAAACATTCGCGATTTCATCCGCGGTCGCCTCTTCCGGCATATTAACTGTTTTAGAAATAGCGCCGGAGAGGAATGGCTGCACTGCCGACATCATGCGCACGTGCCCCATGTAGTGGATGGAGCGTTTGCCGTTGACAGGCTTCAGGGAGCAATCGAAGACCGGCAGATGCTCCGCCTTAAGGCCCGGCGCGCCCTCGATGGTGCCGTGCTGGTCGATGTAGCTGACGATGTCGGAGGACTGCTCGGGAGTGTAGCCGAGTTTCAAGAGGGCCGCGGGAACCACGTTGTTGACGATCTTGATAAACCCGCCGCCCACGAGCTTCTTGAACTTTACCAGCGCCAGGTCAGGCTCGACGCCCGTAGTGTCGCAATCCATCATGAAGCCGATGGTTCCCGTGGGCGCGAGCACCGTTACCTGGGCGTTACGGTAGCCGTATTTCATGCCGTTCCCCAGGCAATCGTCCCAGGTCTTCTTGGCGCTCTCCCACAAGTCTCCGGGAACGTTGTTAGCGTTGATTTTCCCGAGCGCCTGGCGGTGCATCTCGATCACACTCAGGAAGGGATCGCGATTGAGCGGGTATCCGGCGCAGGGGCCGAGCTCAGCGGCAATACGCGAGGATTGGAGATATGCCTCGCCATGCATCAGGGCCGTAATGGCGGCGGAGAAATCCCGCCCCCCGTCCGAATCGTAAGGCAGGCCGTTGGCCATGAGCAGCGCGCCCAGGTTGGCATAGCCGAGACCCAGGGGGCGAAAGTCGTGAGAATTGACGCCGATCTTCTCCGTGGGATAGCTGGCGTTGTCGACAATGATTTCCTGCGCGGTGATCATCACGTCCACGGCATGACGGAAGGCCTCCACATCGAACTCGCCCTCCGGCGTGAGGAACCTCATCAGGTTCAGCGAGGAGAGGTTGCAGGCCGAGTCGTCCAGAAACATGTACTCGCTGCAGGGGTTCGAGGCGTTGATGGGCGCCGTGGCCTTCGAGGTGTGCCACTTGTTGATGGTCGAGTGGAACTGCATTCCCGGGTCGCCGCATTGCCAGGCCGCTTCCGCAATCATCTTCATCAGGGCTCGGGCGCGGAAGGTCTTCGCCGGCTTCCCGGTGGCAACCTCGCGCGTCGACCATTCCCGGTCCTCCACCACCGCTTTCATAAACTCGTCGGATACGCGCACGCTGTTGTTGGCGTTCTGGAAGAAGATGGAACTGTACGCTTCGCCGTCGATGGCCTGGTCGTAACCGGCATCCACCAGCGCCCAGGCCTTGCGCTCTTCTTTGGCCTTGCAATTAATGAAATCAGTAATGTCCGGATGGTCTATATTCAGAATCACCATCTTCGCCGCCCGCCGAGTTTTCCCGCCCGATTTGATCACCCCGGCAAACGCGTCGTAGCCCTTCATGAACGAAAGCGGACCGGAGGCGACGCCGCCGCCCGACAACGGCTCGACGGAGGACCGCAGCGTTGACAGGTTCGTGCCCGTGCCCGAGCCCCACTTGAAGAGCATCCCCTCGGTTTTGGCCAGGGTCAGAATGCTATCGAGGTTGTCTTGAACGGAGTTGATGAAGCAGGCAGAGCACTGCGGGTGGCGATAGGCCTCAGTCTCCTTCTTGACGCTGCTCGCGGCTGACTCCCAGTACCAGCCGCTGGCGGGCGAACTGCGGTGGTACTTGTGCCAGAGGCCGCAGTTGAACCACACCGGCGAATTGAAGGCAGCCTTCTGGCGAACCAGGATGTGGACCAGTTCGTCGTGGAAGTTCCGGGCGTCCTCCTCCGTGCGGAAGTAGCTGTCGTCTACTCCCCATTGAGCGATGGTGTCCGCCACGCGGCTGATGAGCTGCCGCACGCTCGACTCGCGCTCCGGCGTGCCCAGCTTTCCATGGAAGTATTTCGAGGCCACAATGTTGGTGGCGGTCTGCGACCAATCCGCAGGCACCTCCACATTGCGCTGCTCGAAGATCACTTGCCCCTTCTCATTCTGAATGGAGGCCGTGCGCATTTCCCACTCGACCTCATCAAACGGCTGAATGCCGGGCTTGGTAAAAAGCCGCCGCATGGTGATGCCACGTTTGGTGGCATTCTCCTTGGTTGAAGATGTGGCAACTGTCGCCAAAGTAACGGCATCTCTCTCAGCCATAGTGGGCCTCCTCAGGTTAGAAATAGCGGCAAATCCCTGAACGGCGGTGAGTCGTGATCCCGATGGGCATCGGGATCTCTTGGCTTCACTGGCTGCGCCCCGCTTCCGAGCGCAACCCCGCAAACTTAGCACGGAGGAAGGAGCGTGTCAAGCAGGAAAACACAATATATTGTGGTTTTTTTGAGGGTACACCCAGTTATAGTAGCTCCAATCACAATTAGTGACTAAGTGTCGTCACGTCAGTCTCTTCGCTTCTCGCCAAGATGCCAAGCACACAAGAGGTCACAATGTCGCACCACCCCCAACCCCTCCTTGGATAAGGAGGGGCCAGGGGTGGTTTCCCCAATCCGTCGATAGCCGGCCCGCCGTAGGGGGGCGGCTTGCCGTCCCCGCGTTTCTGCTGCTCCTGACGAGGGTAGGGCAAGCCCTACCCCTACACCGCCCGGGTCCAGCCGCGTGCGGCATAGAGGCGCGAGGCCATGGACCCTACCGCCCTCGACCTCCCTTATCGACGGATCGGGGGCTTCCCGCTCCTGGCTGTAAAAACGAAGCCCGAGGGTGTACACTCTCAGGTTTCCGGGTCCCTAATCGGGGAATGCCTGTTGAAGGCACGACGATTCCAGGAGGAGGAATTACTTTGAGTAGACAATTGCCAAGGCTAATGTTGGCTCTCTTTGCTCTGGTCTGTTTCTCAGCTTCGCTTTATGCAGCGGGCCTGCCGATCATTCCTTACCCGAACCGGGTTGAAGTGGGCGAGGGAACACTCCGTGTCGGGGCACGCATCAACATCGAGGTGCAAAGCAACGACGAGGAGGACCGCTTTGCGGCTTCGCTCCTCGAGCAGGACCTGAGCTCGCTGGGAGGCGTGGCCGCCAGCGTAGGGGGCAAGAGCGGAGGCTCGCCGCGAATTGTGCTGGCGCGCAGCGACAGCCAGGCGGGTAAGAACGTGCTGCAACAGTCAGGCCTGAGTTTGCCGCCCCAGGCCGACGAGGAAGGCTACGTCCTGGTGGTGACCTCGCGCGAAGCTTCGATCGTGGGCAAGACCGCAGCGGGCGTCTTTTACGGCGTCCAGACGCTTCGCCAATTGTTCGAGCGAACCCCCGGGGGCAGCGCGGAGATTCCCGTGGTGCGCATCGCGGATTGGCCCTCCATGCGCTGGCGCGGCGTCAGCATCGACATCAGCCGCGGCGCCATCCCCACGCCGGCTTCCTTCAAAAGGGAAATTACTCTTCTGTCTGAGTACAAAATCAACCTTTTCTCGCTCTACATGGAGAACACTTTTGCCTACCCCAGCCTGCCGCTCTTCGCGGCGCCGGGCGGCGCCGTGACCCCGGAGGAAGCGACGGAACTCGTCAACTTCGCCAAACAATATCACATGGTGATAGTTCCCGAGCAGGAGTCGTTCGGCCACCTCCATCTGGCCTTGCAGATGGAGCAGTACCAGGACATGGCGGAAGTTCCTTACGGGGAGGTGCTTTCGCCCGACGTCCCCGGCTCCTTTACTTTCATCGGCAAGATGTTCTCGGACCTCGCTTCCGTCTTTCCGGGGCCGTTCTTGCATATCGGCGCCGACGAAACCTACGAGTTGGGCCAAGGCCGCACCAAGGCGGATGTTGATCGAGACGGTTATGGCAAGGTCTATATTGATTACTTGCGGAAGATCGACGAGACCTTGAGCCCTTATCATCGCAAGGTCCTCTTCTGGGGAGACATGGGCGTCCAGCACCCCGAGCACTTGAAGGACTTGCCCCACGACATGATCGCGATCCCCTGGGACTATGCTGCACGGAAGTCCTACGTAAACGAGATCAAGCCCTTCCGCGACGTGGGACTCGAAACCTGGGTGGCGCCGGGCGTGAGCAACTGGAGCCGCATTTTCCCGAACTACGCGGAAGCGCTGCCCAACATCCGCCAATTCGTGACCGACGGAAAAGAACAGGGCGCGACGGGCGTCTTCAATACCATGTGGATGGATGACGGCGAAGGCATGGTGAACTACACCTGGTACGGCCTGGTTTACGGCGCCGCGCAGTCCTGGCAGAAAGCCGTGGATGACGATCAGTTCTCCGACAGTTGGGACTGGTCGTTCTATCGCGCCCCGGATCACCACTTCGCAACGGAGATCAAGAATCTGACCCAGATCCATACGCTCCTGCGGGGTGCGGTCCATTCCGACGGCGAAGACTGGCTGACTTGGGTCGACGCGCTCAGTCCGGACGGGCGGAGTGTCTACGCCGAAATGGAGCCCGCCGCGCACCAGATTCGCTTGCTGGCTGAAGATGTGATCGCCGACCTCATCACCAATTCACATCTAGCACGCCGGAACAAGGACCTGCTGGACTACGTTGACTTCGCCGCACGCCGCTTCGATTTCCTCGGGCAAAAGGCCATCTACACGAAATACATCTCAGACCTTTACTCCCAGGCGCAAACCAATGCCACGAAGCCCGAAGTGGTCGGCGAGGTCCTGGGACGGATCGACAGCGTCAACGGCCTGCTCCAGGACATGCGCGACCAGACGACTATGCTGCGAGCCCACTACCGGAAACTCTGGCTTGCGGATAACCTTCCTTATTTCCTCGACAATATCTCTGTCCGTTACGACGAAGAATTGCAGCGCTGGGAAAAGGCAACCGCCGACGTGAATCACCTCCGCGACGTCTATCGCCACCCGCGCCGCCTGCCGCCCTCTATCGTGCCGTAGCACAGGCTCAATTGGGCGAACCGCCCGGGCGTTTGGAAGCGCAGAGTCGCCGCTTTTGCGACTCTGCGGCTTTTAATCTCGATTAGTCTTTGTGGTATTCGTGGACGAAGTGGAGAAGCCGCAGAGTCCCAACACCAGGGACTCTGCGCTACCACGCCCTCCAGAATTGACCTCCATCTCCCCAGGGGAGAGGTTGTACTTCTTGCCCGTTTGGTCTAAATTGAAAAACAGGCAAGAGCCAACAGCGCGGCAGTCAGCAAATGACGCTACAAGACAAAATCCTGAACCCCTTCGTACCGGTGACGCTCTTTGAGGTGGTGCCGCCGGCGGCGGATCAGCCCGAAGCCATCGACGAGTCTCTTACTGAGCTGAAACGGGTCGTACCCTTCGTAGACGGGATCAACGTTCCGGAGATTCTCGACGAAGCTCGAGGGACGGAGCGGACCAGCAAATTCGTGCCGCGCGTCGAACCGCGACTGCTCGGCACCCGCATTCAGCGCGAAGTGGGCGCGGAGGTGGTTCTCAACCGCGTGGTCGTGCACGATCCGAAGCCGGAAGTGTGGTTTCGCGAGACCTGCCTGGAACGCAATACACGTCAGGTCATTCTGGTGGGCGGTGAATCCGCGAAGGTGAGCTACCCTGGTCCGAACGTCGCGGAAGCCGCGAGGCTCGTGCGGAAAGTTGGGCTGCCGGTAACGCTGGGCGGCATCACGATTCCCAGCCGCAGGAACGAATCCGAGCGGATTCGCGCCAAGAACAAAGCGGGCCTCGACTTCTTCACCTCGCAGGTGCTGTTTGACTCGAATGACATAGTGTGGCTGGTGCAGCGGCTGAACGGCCTGCAGGTGCGCCTCATTTTGAGCTTCGCGCCGGTCAGTCACCGGCGCGATTTGCAGTTTCTCCGCTGGCTGGGCGCAGACATCCCAAAGAACCTGGATCGGTTTCTGCTGGGCTCAGAAGACGGAGCGACCGCCCCGGCCGCGACCTGCCTCGAGAGGTCGCTCGACCTCGCGCAGCGCATCCTGATGGATGTCTTCGACAACCTGCCGCCTGACCCGCCGCTCTTGGGCCTCAACATCGAGCACATCAACCGCCGTAATTTTGCCCCCGCCATCAAGATGCTGGACCGCCTTGGCAACCTCTACGCCAACCTGATGGCGCAGCACGCGCGGAATTCAGTGTAGGGGTAGGGCTTGCCCTACCCTTGTGGACCGAGCGCAAAGGGCGAGGGGACGGCAAGCCGTCCCCCTACGAGTTCTCACTTGAAGTTACAAGTCGAAACTCGCTTCCCATGCCTGCCGTCCTGAGCGAGGACTTCATGATCCCTCGGCTCACCACTACGCTCAGGATGACACCCTGCTTGCGCTGCACCGCCTGTTTGCATACGCCTGCGGTTCCACTCTAGACTATCAACTTCGGCCTTTCATCTCTGGACTTTCGACTTTCGACTCAATGGATCGAGAAAGTAACAAGCCGCAGGATTCTCTCTACGAAGTCGCCGTGATGGCGGCTATCCGCCATCCGCTGACTTACCGCTTTCCCCCTTCCTGGCCGGTTGCGAGAGGCCAGCGCGTGCTGGTGCCTTTGGCCACGCGCAAGACGACGGGCATTGTGCTGGGTCCAACCAGCAAGCTGGCGCCCGGCATCGAGGTGCGTGAGGCGCTCTGCACGCTCGACCCCGAACCGGCCCTCTCTCCCCAACTCGTGAGGCTGGGCCTCTGGATTTCAGATTATTACCTGGCGCCGCCGGGGGAAGTCTTTCGCGCCATGCTACCGCTCAGGCAGGAAACGCGGCGCGCCCGGCAGGTTCGTCTGACCGAAGCGGGACGGAGGAAGTTGCAGGAACTCGCGGCCGGCCCACCCGAGGAGAGCAACACGAGCCAGGTTGCTGGTCTCTTGGCATACCTTGAACGTCGCCCGGGGGCTTCTTTCGAGATTCTCCAGAGGAAGTTTCCCGATGCCTATGCGCGCGCGCTCGACGAGAAATGGCTGACGGTCGAGGAAGTGAAGAAAGAGCGCAGCCGCCGCCAAGTGTTTGCCGTTCGGCTGGCGGGGCCTTTGCCGGAGCGCCCGCCTCGGCTTTCCCCAGTCGCCAAGAGAATTATCGAGGTGCTTGAACAGCAGGGGCCGGCGGAAGATCATCGCCCGCTTCTCGAATCCGCTCGCGCGCAGCTTGCCAACTTGCGCAAGCTCGGCCAGGCGGGAGTAATCGAACTCAGCGAAGCCGGCTGGCACGGCCCGAGCTTTGAGTTGCGGGAGCGAGACGCTCCCGTGACTGCGGGCGAGACGCCCGCACCACCATGGCAAGTCGCGAGCGATCTAACAACTCCGCCGCAACTAACGCCCGCGCAATCGGCCGTGCTCGCCGATCTCTTCCCGCGGCTCGATTCCGGCGGATTTGGCGTCGTGCTTCTGCACGGCGTTACCGGCAGCGGCAAAACCGAGATCTATCTTCACCTGATTGCCCGATGTCTGGAGCGAGGCCGGTCCGCCCTGATGCTGGTGCCCGAGATCGCGCTCACTCCCGCCATGCAATCGTTGTTCTATTCGCGATTCGGAGACGAGGTTGCGCTCCTGCACAGCGGACTCACGGAAAGGGAACGCGACGATGCCTGGTGGCGCGTGCGCCGCGGCGAGGCCAAAGTCGTTTTAGGAACGCGCTCCGCCGTCTTCGCGCCGCTCGCCAATCTGGGCACGGTGATCGTGGATGAGGAGCACGATTCGAGCTATAAACAGGACGAGACGCCGCGATACCACGGCCGGGATGTGGCCGTCGTGCGTGCTCAGTACGCCGGCGCGCTGGCCCTGCTGGGCTCCGCCACACCCTCGCTCGAATCCTACTGGAATGCGCAGGAGGGCAAATACCACTTGGCGAAGCTGGAAGAACGGATCGGAGGAAGGAAACTGGCTGCAGTCGAGGTGGTGGACATGCGGCAGGAGTTCCGCGAGACGCACACCCAAATGCCGCTTTCCCGCAAGCTCAAAGAGGAGATCGAGGCGCAGCTTCAAGCGACGGCGCAGATCATGCTCCTGCTCAACCGGCGCGGCTATTCGTGGTTTCTGTTGTGCCGGAGCTGTGGCCAGACGCAACGCTGTGTGAATTGTTCCGTCTCGCTCACCTACCATCGCCGCGAGCACCGCCTGAGCTGCCACTATTGCGGGTACTCGACCGCCGTTCCATCGCTTTGTCCGTCCTGCGGAAGCCAATACCTCCAGTATGTCGGCGAGGGAACAGAGAAGATCGAGCACAAATTCGCTGAACTCTTCCCCGGCGCGCGAGTGGCCCGACTGGACCGCGACGTGGCGCGCCGCCGCGGGGAGTTTCTGCGCGTGCTTGACGAATTCCGGCGGGGAAAGATCGATATTCTCGTCGGCACGCAATTGATCGCCAAAGGACACGATTTCCCGGGCGTCACGCTGGTCGGCGTGCTCTCGGCGGACATCGGCCTCGGGCTGCCGGACTTTCGCGCCGCCGAGCGAACGTTTCAACTTGTCACTCAGGTGGCGGGCCGCGCCGGGAGAGGCGACGCCCCCGGGCGGGTGCTGGTGCAAACGTTCTATCCCGAGCACTACGCCATCCGCCTGGCCGCTGACCAGAATTACAGCGGCTTCTTCAGTAAGGAAATGGGCTTCCGCCGCATGATGCACTATCCGCCGCTTACCGCGCTTGCCAACATCGTCGCGCAGCACGAGAAGCTGGAACGGGCCGCGCAGGTGGCGAAGGAGATCGGCGATTTCTTCATCAAGGTCGAATCACAATTCCCGGGCATCAAGATTCTCGGCCCCGGCCCCGCTCCCCTGGCCAAAGTGGAAAGGCGATATCGGATTCAGTTCCTGCTGAAATCCAGCTCGCGCGCCAACCTTCATGCGCTGTTGAAACAACTCGTACACCATGCCACGCAGTCGGGTATCCAACCCCGCGAGGTCATGATCGACGTCGACCCCGTCAACATCATGTAAGTGCCGAAACTCGAAATTCGAAACTCGAAATTCCGAAGACAAAAGCGGAGGTTGCGCTACTCAACGCAGTTGGGGAAGAACTTGAACTGGGCTTGTCATGCTGAGCGCAGCGAAGCATCTCTGTAGTCGGTCGTTATTGATCGGACGAAAACCAACTGCGGGGATCCTTCGCGCAGTTTACCCTGATCGAAGCGAATGGGCTCAGGACGCCAGGCGGCGAAGGGTCACTCAATGTCTGGCGTGCTATCGACTGTTGACTGTCGGCTGCTGACCTTCCGCTTTCGACTCTCGACTTTCGACTTTCGACTCTTGACTAACTGCCGGCGGAATGCCGGGTAAGCGATTCATGAGGTTGTCCAAGTCATCCAGGCAGACGTTGGGATCAATGCTTCTCTGTTGAAGAACCGGCAGAAAGCGATTGAAGTTCATCGCAAAGAAACGCTTTCCCTCGTCCCTGCGGCCTAACTGTGCGAATTGGGCTGCCATGGTCTGCAACAGCCGCAGCGACAAGCTTTTTTCCTGACGCCATTTCGTAAGGTTCTGGTTCAGAACGCCGACGAGGTAGTCTTCATACTGCGAGGTGTCGTCAACGTAATGCCCGTCGATGAATGCGTACACGGAGAGCACGTCGGCCGGTTCAGCCTGGTCGCCGCAAGTAGTCGTGTAGGGGCGATGGGCGACGCATTCCCAACTCTTATCCTTGCGGATGTCGCGGATTTCCAGGCCCTCAAAAGGTAAGCCATCCACGCCATCGATTCGGCCGACAACGGATACCGCGTCACTGCCTAATTCGATGATCGTGGCTACGGTGCAACAGTGATCCCCGCCGGAATACTGACCCACCACAACGTCCGGTACGCCGTTGCCGGTGATGCTTCTGGCGTATTCCGGTCGGCTCCGGCTGCCGGGCATAGACAGCCCGTGCCGTCCGTTAAAGTCGTAAAGAGTCGTCCAGGAGTCTTTTGATCCTTCCAGGGTCTCCAGCTTGAAGACAGGTTGGTCGTCCCGGTTGTACACAACAAAGCGGCCCGGAGCGAAAATCAAGGAGGCAGGGCTGCGGCGGTACAAGGCGGCGCGGTAGTTCTCCAGGCGATAGGTTTTGAGGCGCTCGTAACCAACCAGATCGGGCACTTGGCCGCGTATTCCGGTGCTCGAGAGGATAAAGTCCTCCGCCGTCGTGGCCATGTCCTTCAGACTGGCAGGGTTCCACTGGCGCTGGATCGCCACAAAGGACAGGACCACAACCACAGCAAGCGCGAAGGAGATCACGTTTTCGCCCTTGTGCATTTCCTCTTGACATTTCCCGTGAACCGGAAGGCTGGTTCCGACTTTCCAGGCATCTATTTAACCACTTCTCGCCAGGATTGTCATGAGCGGGCGGGTCGGGCTAAGCTCGTCTACTGAGAGGAACGGAAGGAGTCCAGTTGCCAGATATCCTCCCCCTGCTGATGGCGCAGGATGTAGATATTGCCGTCATCAGCTATTACCTTGAAACACTGATAGTCTACGCCATACCACTGATCAAGGACTTCTTTGACTTCGAAGACGCGTCCGCCTGGCTTGTCTTGGAAGGAAAACCGCAGAGGCCGTTCATCGGCCTTGTAGCCCGAGTAACATTCGACTTTGAGATGAACGCTCATCCTACTTTCGAACCTTTGTCATTCTGAGCGAAGCGAAGAATCTCGGCAGTTGGGTTATGCGTCAGGCGCTGGACAACGAACTGCGGAGATTCTTCGCTTCGCTCAGAATGACACGCCATCGGCTCAACAATACAGTCTTCATGGGATGCCTGCGAAAGCTAAATCGCAAGTTCTGCGCGGACGGACTGCGCGTACGCATCGAATCCCGAAACGGGGACCAGGTGGATATGCTCGTGCTGAAGGACGCTCATCGCGAAACGGACCTGGGGATGCTGCTGATCAGCGTTATCTTCGTGACCCACCGTCAGCGTGGAAGGTTCTTTCGCGAGGACCCTTTCAAAGGTCCAAACCAGCACCTCGGTGAGTTTGGGATCGCGTTCGAGGGAAACGGCATGGATGAGTTTCAGCCGTCCGTTGGGCTGGCCCCCTCGTTCCTGGGGCTTGTATCCAAAGTCGAAAGTAAACGGATCGCCTACGCCTGTCCATTGGGAGGCGGGAATACGCCTTTCGAACGACTTGTGCCCAAGGATGCCGTATCGGCTGAAGCAATCCGTCATCCGGTGTCTGATATAAATTCGGGAGTCTCGTTCCGTTGGACTGGCAGCACGCACACCCACGTAGCGTTCGAAAAGGTCCTGAAGCTGGGCCGGAAGATTGGAAGTCAGGCACGGACGGGCCTCGGACAACTGAATGAGATTCGAGTAGGACTGTTGCATCTCGCCAAGGTAGCGGTTGAGATCGTTGTTGTGCTCTTCGATCTGCTGCTTAAAGTGCGATTGGAGTTCCTTCAGGAACTCGGCGTCCGCGTGCGCGTGGAAGCGGCTGATCCGCCGCCAATCGTCGCTAAACGCGCAATCCAGGAACCGCTCGCCAGGACAAGAGAGGAGCACACCGATGTTGATGAACTCTTCCTTCGTCACGTCCGGGACGTAGCGCACCAGGAAGTACGAGCATTCCTTCAATTCACTCTCTTTGACCATGGGTCCGGCTTGACTCGCGCGATCGTTCTGGTCTCGCGCCAATTGGAGAAGGGCTTCAAGCTGCTATTCTTGGCGTCGATAATCGCTTGCCGAATTCCTCTGCGCCGTTCATAGAGTGTTTCCGCCAGCCGGTTTAACTGCGCTGGGTCCGGTCCGCACCACTCGCCAGGCATTTGAGCGATGCATTCCCAGATTGCGCTGCTATCCAGGTTCTCAACTCGAGAGAGGAAAGGCTCGAAGGATTTGAGTCCCTCGACCGTTTCGTAAACCAGCCGGCGTGGGTAAAGTCCCCGCATTGGGGAATCGGGAAAACTCCAATCTCCGTCGTTAAAGCAAAAGCCCTGATCGATCAGTTGGACTGAATACGCGGGGTCCTCGTCGTTCACGGACCGGTAGAAAACCACCTGCCGCCCGTCACAATTGCAGGTCCATTTGTCGAAAACGAATGCGCCCAGGAATACCGATGCCACACTCTTTACTTTGCCGAGCAAACGGTCCGGCAGAAAATCCACCACCAGGGTTTGGCTGGGCGCTCCCGGATAACGTGAGCCAAAGTGCAGGCCGGCCAGGCAGACTTCGCGGCGGGAACCAATCTCGAGTTCAAGAGGGGGCGTGCCACGGACCAATGCCGGGGGAACTTCCACGAAGGCGGGAGCGGCAACCGGCAGGCCAATGAGCATCGCCAGGCGCGCGGCGAGCATCTCATTGGCCAGGACACGGACGTGCTGAGGGTTGTTCCGGAACTTGACGACGTAATTGGACTCGTCCGCACAACGCAGCAGATAGGGCTGCGAAGCCCCACGCATGCGCCGGATCACTTCCAAAGCGACAATGGGATTACAGCCTGCCTGACCTTCCGGTCTTGCCGGGTCGCCGTGGGATTGGGAGTGCGAATCCATCCGTGCTGTCTGACCAGGAGCGCCGGCCCGGCACTGGATCGCTCCGGGCCGGACACACCGCCGCGCCTCTTGTCCGCGCCCGCATTTTCAGGGCGGACAGAACCCTTACGGGTCGTCTCAGCTTGGTCGAGCTACTTCTTGCCGCGCCCCTTCTTCTTGGCAACCGGTTTCTTCGCCGCCTTCGCCGGCTTGGCAGGCTTCGCGGCTTTCTTCGCGGGCTTCTTGGCCTTGGCGGACGCCTTCTTCGCCGGCGCCTTCGCTATCGGCTTCGGCGTTGCTTTCGGCTTCGGCTTGGCTTTCGCGACTTTCTTCCGGGCCGCAGCAGGCTTAGGCGCGGGCGCCGGAGCAGTCTCCTCCGCCGCCGGGGCGACTTCAGGCTTTTCGGATATCACGGTTTCCTCGACTTTGTAGGAAACCTCCTCATCGAGATCCTCGCCTTCCTCGCCCAACCTTTCCTCCGCTTCTTCTTTGTAATCGGAGGAGAGCTCGTCGCCGTAATCCTCGAGCTCATCACCCGCTTTATCGTCTTTATCGAAATCCATGAATCCCTCCCCCGTCATTTTCTGGTTCACTCAACAATGCCCAGCCATGCCGCCTGGGCGACAGGTGCGAACGTCTTGACTACCCCGCTGGAGGCAGATTTATAACACCCCAATCGTTGTGTCAAGTGCAATCGTAGTTGGTTAGTCTTCTCGGTTCGGCGTAGCGCTGACCTTTAGGCCAGCATCCGCCGACCGTTCGCTCGGCTCAGGGCAGGTTCTCGAGGTCGGCGCTACCCGCCAAACCAGGACACCACCCCGTGTTTTCATGAAGAGAAGAGTTCTAGCGTCCCTGGGCAAGCTGTTTAGGGGCCACCTTTAATAGGCTAGCTTCCTTGCCAGCCGGCCGGGAATTCTTTCGCCCCGTGGTTCGAGACCGGCTGGACGGCCTCCTTCCCTCCACGTAAATGCGCAGAGACTCGCCGGCCGTCAACTGCGAGGTCTTCAGGTTATTCCAGCGGCGGATCTGGTAAGGAGTCACATCGTAGCGGTCGGCGATAAACTCCAGCGTATCGCCAGGCCGCACGCGATACTTGACCGCATAGCGCGGACCCACTTCGCGCATTCGCGCCAGCGACGATTCCGTGCCCGGGGACATCGGCACCACCAGGTGAGTGCCCTGCTCGAGAGCCGCTTCGTCGTCCAGATTGTTCGCCTCCCGCAACGACCCCGGCGAGACGTGCAGCTTCTTGGCGATACTAGCGAGAGTTTCGCCTTCCTCAACTTTATACGCTCTCCACCAGATTCTCTTATCCTCCGGAATCGCCGCGATCCGTTTTTCGAATTGTTCCTTGGTCCCCGGCGGCAGGTTCAGTGTGAACGTGGCTTCGTTCGGCGGAGTCGTCCAGCGAAGCAGACTGGGGTTCAGCCGCGTCAGATCATCCAGGGGCCTGTCGATGAGTTGTGCCACCAGGCGCAGGTCAGTGGGCGTGTTTACGACAACCTTGTCCGCAACCAGCGGCGGATCCGCCTGGATATCGAAGCCGTAGGCTTTGGGGTCCTTGGCGATCATCACGGTGGCCATGAAAATCGGCACGTAGTCTTCCGTCTCGGAGGGCAGGGCGTGCAGCCGCCGCAGGTCCCAATAATCGGCATAACCTGTCCTCTCGATGGCGGCCTGCACCGCCAAGGGGCCGCTATCGTATGCCGCCATGGCCAGTGACCAGTCCCCGAACTCCTGATAAAGCTCCTTGAGGTGCCGGGCGGCGGCTTGCGTGGACTTCACGGGGTCCTGGCGGTCGTCCACCCAGCGGTCTTTCCTCAAGCCGTAAAGCATGCCCGTTCCAACCATGAATTGCCAGATGCCCTTCGCCCCTTCTTTCGACAAGGCGTAAGGATTGAACGCGCTCTCGAGGGCGGCAAGGTAGATCAGATCCTGCGGAACGCCCTCCTTCTGAAGCGTTTCCGAAATCATTCCCTGATATAAACCCATCCGCTTCAGGGCCGTCGTGACATAACCCCGTCCGTGGTTCTGAAGATAAGTCAGAACGCCGTCGACATAGTCGTTAGACACGAGCGGCAGGTCTGAGCGGACGGCTTTCAGTTCCTGCTGAGCCTGCTGCTTGACCCGCGGATCAACCGGGAAAGTGAGGCCGGAAAACGACTCGAGCGGCGGAGGTACATAGTTGTGCGCGCTCAAAGTGTCTCCGCGCTCGAGCGCCGCCGCCTCTGCGTCGTAGACGTCCTCCGTCAGTTTTTCAAACTCACTGTCGAGGCGATCGTCAGCCTGAACGTCGAGATTCGACTCGAGCAGTTTTTCCACCGCCTCGTCGAATTTTTCCTTGGCCCCTTCCAGGTTTCCTGACCGGTAGTCGGCTACTCCGGCTTTGTAGAGGGTTTCAACCTGGGAAACCAGCGCAACGGAAGGGTCAGGGGGCGGCGCCGGGGAGGGCGGTGGCGCCGGCGCGGCAAGCTTAGGGGGCGCTGCTTGTGCGACCGGCGTTGGCGCAGGCGCCTGGACGATCACTTTCTGCGGTTGCGTTGTCGCACAACTCAGCCAAAGAGCAAGCGCGCTCAGGCTCGATATGAGCTTCAACTTGCTCGAATATGCGCCTCCGACCTTCAGTTTAATATCTCGCTCCCTCCTTCTCTGGTCACACGAACGAATTCTAGCCACAAGCCCCTTCCACGGTCAACCCTAAAGTCGCTCAGCGCGTTACCTGCTCTCAGCCTTCAGCCGGCGGCAGCCGCGACAGCCATGTAGGGGCGGTTCGCGAACCGCCCCTACCGGACCCGCGCCACCCCTCATGCCTCGACTCTCTCTGCCACCGGTCCTTTGTTTTCTATAACATTCTCGCTTTGTTCCGGTGATTTCGGGATTTCGGGGGCGTTCTCCCCTTTCGGACTGTCTGTCGTAGGGCTGGCCTTCAGGCCAGCATGTGCCGAACTGAAGTTCGGCGCTACCTCGGCACCGTCGAGCCCCACGAGCTTACTCAGTTCCTCGGCTTCCCGGTCGTTCGACTCATTGTCGGAAGGGCCGGCCTCCTGTTCCGTAGGGGCGGTTCGCGAACCGCCCCTACACTCGCGGGCCTGTTCCTTGCGCATGGTCAGGAGAATCCTCACCTTCCGGTCGATCGCCCGGTCGAGCCCCATTTCCAGGCGCAGCACCATGTTCGCAGTCTCGTCCTCGGGAGCCAGACACGAGTCCCGCGCAATCGCGTCCTTCTCCTCCTGCGCCTGCATCTCTTCTGCGAACGCCGCCTCGACCGCCGCCGTCTGCTCCTCCAGCAGGTGCTCGAGTTCCTGGTAGCGGGCCTCCATCCTCGCCTCGTCCCCGAAGCTTTCCTTCACATACTTGACTAGCTCTGCCTGGTCCTGCTTCTCGTGGAGGTACGCCCAGTTCATGAAGAGCCCAAGCAGGTAGCCGATCTGCCGGGGCCGCCACCCCAACTCTCCCTGGTAATAACGTTCGATCTGTTTCTGCTGGGCGAGCGTAAAGACCCGCCGCCGCACCTCGTCGCGAATCACTCCCCAAAGCGAAATCAGCATGCGCAGCCGCACCACGGGGTGGTTGGGCTTGGGCAGGCCGAGCGCCACCGCCTCGCACTGGGAGGGGTCGAACGTCACCTCGGCGAGGGCCCGGGCCAGCACGCGCCGCCGCTCCTCGACCGCCTCGAGAGCCTCCCGCATCAGGCCTGTCTCCATGCGCTCGATCCGCTGGCGCCGCCAGTAGAGCCTCGACAAGTCAT